>Ga0082212_10000079_pt1 | contig 135897 bp, 227 predicted proteins | sample TergutNt197P3_FD_71548 | JGI IMG/M metagenome (GOLD analysis project Ga0082212, IMG submission 71548) | Neocapritermes taracua P3 segment gut microbial communities from Petit-Saut dam, French Guiana - Nt197 P3 | ecosystem: Host-associated > Arthropoda: Insects > Digestive system > Gut ... | reverse complement strand
AAGACCTGATTTAAAGAATATTAGATTTTATGACCCAGATAATAATAAATTATTAAAACATTACCTTATAGATAATCAAGGAATAAAAAATTTTATATTTGAAATACCATATGAAAAAGTAGTTGATAATAATAGTGATGATATAATTGATACTGTAACTAATTTTAATTCTTTATCTGGTTATGAAGGAGTTAATTTTGTATCAGCAGAAACATTAGCTAATATTGGTGCTGGTGCAAATACAAATTCTTGGACTATGAGATTTGAAGAAGGTTCTTCTCATTATGCGTTATGGGGTAGTGGTAGAAATTATGGTAATTTAGGATTTTATGATTTAAATAATAGTAGTGTTGAAATAAGAAAAGACCACGCTGTGGGAGAGATTTTAACAGCTCAAGAGATAATTGATGATGGTAGGTTTAGTGATTTTAATCCTAAAATTACATCTGTTATTCTTCATCAGCCAAGTTGGTTCTCAAGTATAAAGTTTACTTATAATCTTGTTGATGAATCTACTAATGATTATGAAATTCTTATAATGCCAAAAACATACGAATACGAAGGAAGTACATCAATATTCAAAAGTATACATAATTTCAAAAAAACAGGAACATCAACACCAACAAATGGAAATCCAGTATGGACAATAGAAAATGGTGAAGATATATGTGCTACACAAGTAAACAGACCAGTAAGTATAACAATAGGGAAATTTCCATACAAAGATATAGTACATGTACAATCTGCATGGTATTCTGGAAGTAGAAGTATAAATGGAACTCGTGATGATTTAAACATGAGTCCAAACAGTCACGATACTCAACCAGTAGGAGTAAAAAATGTAGCTATGGGAACAGATATTGGAACACCACAATTATATATAAATGGAGAAAATTCAAATACAATAATAAGACCGAGTGGAACATTTTCGTGGTTACAAAATACATGGAAAACAAGCAGACTACTTATGCAAAACAAACACTTACAATATTATGATAATTACAATGATAAAGAAAACAAAGCAGAAATAAATACACAATTTGATGATGGACAATACTTCTATTGGAGTAAATGGAGTAGTGGATATGTTAATACCTCATTAGTATTAGGTATGCAAAACCCATACCAAACAATAAATAAGCCGTTAGAAGTAAGTAGTTTACAGTTTATTGAAAATGATTATGATGGAAATGGAACATGGAATATATTGACATCAGAACATTCACAATACACTTATGATGATGATAAAAAATCAAGAGAATTAAAAATAACATTTGATGATATTGATATTGAAGATTATAAAGATTTATTAGGTATTGTTTTAATGTTTGATAGAAAAAAACTTGGTGGAATGGATAAATTTGATAATAAAGTAGTTTTGGAAGTTAATGGTCAAACAAGTATAAATAAATCAATAATAACAAAATATCAGGAAGGTACAGAAACTGTTATTTATGGTGGAGTTTATGATAAATGGGGATTAAACTTAACATCTGTACCATTTACTGATATAACAGTTAGTTATCAAATTAAAAATGGTGATAGTAATAGAGAATCTGTTACTGTTGTTGATATTTATAATCCTACTTTAATAGTTTATTATAAGTATTATGATTATACTGATTATCCAATTTTTTCACATTATAAAGCTGATAATAAGTTTTATCAAACAATTGATACTATTAATGGTAAGAAAACTTGGATTAAAGAACCTTATAGATTAACTGGTGCTAATGTTAAAATACCTATGCCGAGCTATTTACCACAAAAGGTTAATGTACATACTAATGTTAAGTATCTTGATTCATCGTCTTGGTATAAACAGCATTGGTATGGATTAGGTGCAAGTGAGCCAGAAGATGAAATGGTGTTAGGTGTTAATGATAAATTACATTTATTAAGTAGTAATTTTAATTTATATGATGAGAGAATAGTTAAGTTAAATAATAGAGTTGACAATACGATTGGTCAAACATCAATTAATGGAGAGCATGTTAGAGGATTATATTATGATTTTGTTATGAAGTATTTACAAGATGATATTATAGTGCAATCTAAAGCTGGAACAATGAAGAGGAATAAAGAGGAATAAAGTATGGCATATCAAACAAGATACCCAAGTTCAGTAACTCAACCATCAGGTAGTGCTCAAACTAAATGTCCAGGTATACCAGCAAATAGGACTGGATGTTATGATTGGGTTAATCTTGGAAATATTAAAGCTAATAATGGAAATGTATCACATATACCTCCGTCTGGTGGGGTTAGTGTAGTTAGTGGAGATGGTATTAGACCTTCTCCTTTAATTACTTGTAGTAATTATGGTTTTGATATTCCTAAAAATTCAAGTATTGATGGTGTAGAAGTTATAATTAAGAAAAGGAATAATGTTTCTTATAATGGTATTAAAGATAGGATTGTTAGACTTAGGACAAGTAGTTCTAATAATTCAAGTAATGCTGCTGATGGGAGTAATTGGCCCACAAGTGGAAGTAGTTTTAGAACATCTACTTATGGTAGTGAATCTAATAAGTGGGGATTTAGTTCTTCTTTAACTCCTCCTACTGTTAATGCAAGTAGTTTTGGTGTTGAATTTCAATGTGTTGGAACAGTTGCTGGTAAATGGTGTACTCCTGCTGTGGATTATATTGCAGCAAGAGTTTATTATACAGCACCTACATATTCAATAAGCTCAAGTTTACCAGGTACTGCGATTGTTGGACAAGAAGTTATATATAGTGTTAGTTTTAGTAGTAATAAAAGTATTACAACAACAACTAATATTAATGTACCTACCCCAGCTGGATTAACATTTGTAGAACATGGTCTTACAAATGGTAGTTATAGTGGTGGAGTTTGGAAAATTAGTAGTGGAACTGGTGGAACTTTAAACATAAGATTTAGATGTACAGCAGCTGGAAGTAGAACTGTAAGAGCTACAATAGCTGATACTGGTAAATATGTAGATAAAACAATAGCAATATCAAATCCTACATTTTCATTAAGTAATTCAATAAGCAAAACACAATTATATGTAAATGAACAATTCACATACACATCAACATGTAGTACAAATGGATTTGATGCATCAAAAACAGTATATATAGATAGTCCAGGATTACAAATAGTAAGTCAAAGTGGAAATGGAACATATACACAATCAAATAAAGTATGGGGAGCTGTATTTTCAAACAAAACAGCAACAAAACAAATTACATTTAGAGCAACACAAGCAGGTTCATATTACATATCAAACTGGATAGATGGATATGGTGCTGTAACAAGATATATAAATGTTTTATTACCTGACCAACCAAAACCACCTGAGCCAGAAGAACCTGAGCCACCTGAACCACCAGGACCTGACCCAGCACTACCAAGAGAAGAAACTCAAATAAGTGTAGAAGATGGTACAAGTGTAGAAATACCATATTTAGTTGTAACTGATGGAGATGAATTAGAAAAACCTATTGAAGATGAAGACCCAGAAATATCAGTTGACCCAGCAGAAATGGTATCAATAACAAGCAAAGGACCTCGAGCAGTACCATTAAATACAAGTGGAATCTTTACAATAACAGTTAAAAACATATCAGAACAACCAGTATTACATAATGTTAGAATAGATATAGGTTCAGATATTGATGTAGAGTTATTCGAAAGAATACTTCAGAAACAAGAAACACCAATATTAACATCAGAGGGATATATATTAATATCAGAACTTAAAGATGAATTTAAATTTAATCTTGAATTTAGACATAATGATGTAATAACATTTAACACACTATTTAATATATTTAATCAAACACTTCACGAAATGGAAGTAAAAATAAAAGACTTACCATATTTAATAATGGATATAGAAGGACCATCTGAAACAGACATAGATGAAGAATTTGATTTAATATATACATTAAGAAATCCAAGTCAAATAGATGCATTAGATGTAGAAACTTTAATAGACATTCCAAAACAATTCAATATATTAGATATACAAGGAGATGGATTTACTCGTAATGGATATGAAATAAGTTGGAATCATGATTTAATAGAAAGTGAAAGTAGTACAATACAATTAAAAGTAACTTTATCTGGAAGAGGAAAAGGAACATATAGATTTAAGTTTGCAATTATAGATGGAGAAGTTTTCTTAAATGAAATATACCATATGTTAGATGTGGGTATATATCCAATAACAAGTATAATACCTAATGTAGATAAAAGAAAATTAGAAGTAGATGAAATACTTATATTAACAACAAGAATAACTAACACAAAAAAAATAAGTAAAAACACAAACTTATTATTTGATTTAGACGATTATGAATTAATGGATATTGATGTTGAAGATGGCATTTTTGATGAAACCAATATGAAATGGTATATTGGAGATTTAGGTATTGGATATGATAGTAAAATAATATTAACTCTTAAAGCTAAAACACCAGGAGATAAAACATTTACAATACAAGGATATAGACAAACAGATAAATTATTCCAAACAAAAAAAGTTTATACAACTGTGTTTGAAAAAACACCTAAATTCTTATTTAATGTAACACAAAGTACAGATATTGGATATGTTGATGAAGAAGAATATTATACTATTGAAATTAAAAATATTGAAGATGAAAGTTTATTTAATTGTGTAATAGAAAATATTATACCTCCTCAATTAGAAGTATTAAGAAGTGATAATTCTGAATATGATATTATTACCAATACATTAACAGTAGATGAAATAGAAGCTAATGATAGCGTAAGCTTTAAACTATATGTTAAAATTTTAGAAAAAGGAGAAATAAGTAGTATATTTTCATTTAAAGCAGATAAAACAAACCTTGAATATAGAATATTAACAATGAGATGTGCAGATGAATATATATATGAAAATTTAAGACATAGTATAAAAATATTTAATTTTGATAAATTAAATAAATATTATAATTTAAGAATATCAGAACAACCAAACTTAATAAAAACATTCAATAAAGAAAACTTAACTGAAAGAATAATAGATATTGAAAAATATTTAGTTGATAGAGCGGAAGTTTATGAAGGTGGAAATTTAAGAAAAATTGTAGATGATATAAATGATAATTCAATATATGTTAAATCTGAATTTATGAGAAAAGGATTAAACATACTTCGTTCAGATGTTTATGATATATATCCAGATGGATTTATAAGAAGATTTGGACTATTAAGGTCTGATATATTCCATGCAACAGGAGTAATTCCTAAAATAATTAATATGAGTGACTATGCGATGAGATGGGATATAGATAACTGGAATGAAAAAGTATGGGCTGGAGATATATGGGATAACGGAGTATTCCAAGCAGCTATAATGTATACGGATATTCCAACTAACTTTATAATTCCTGATTATTATGAGCTACAAGCAATAATAAACAAAGCAAAACCATTCGGAACAAAAGGAATGCCATTTTATATGGCAAGAGAAAAATTCAAAATGGGAATGAATTTATTATCTGCAAAAGTAGAACCAAGAGTATATACTGAATTAGAAAAACTAAGGTTTAAAGACCCATATTGTAAAATGCAAGTTTTCGAATGGGATAATGATATAGATGATTTAAAATTAGTATATGGATATTTTGACCCAATAGATTATAAGTTAAGAATGAAACTTGATGCTAAATTCAAAGGTGTAGATATAACAAACCCTAATGTTGAACCAAGTATTAAAACTACACTTGATGATAAAATTAGGTTTAAACCAGTAACCTCAAAAGGATTAGTAGATGTTGGAGATGTTAAATTTAATACTATAAATGATTATAAAAGTTCAATATCAAGTGATAATCTTAAAAATATAGATTTAAATAAAATTTTAGATTTAAGTACAATAGACCCTATTAATACAAATGATATAATAATGACTATTCCAGAAGAACCAATTTTAAGTTTCGATAATGCACCAAAATATCCAATAACTGATATGTTTGGTGATTTTGATACTATTGTTGTTAAGATTGATTCTGATATTATAGATAATAGTGAGTTTGGATTATATATTTCTGATGGAGATGAATATGTTAGGTTCTGTAGAAATAAAAATATTATTAATGGTGAAAATGGTATAAAACTTGTAAGTAATCAATCTGGATTAGAAGAAACTTTGTATTCAAATGTATTACCTGAAACAGAAGAAATTTATTTAAAACTTGAAAAAGTAGATGATGTAATATTATTTTATTATTCATTTGATGGATTAAGTTTTAACTTTATTAAAGAATTTATAATGAATTTTAATTTCAAAAGACAGGGTATCTATGTGATAAATAAAAATTTGTTAGATAATCCAATAGAATATAAATGTTATGAAATTAAAAAAGTAAATAGTAATACAACTCAGGTATATCAGGTTATTCAAGATGATATTAAAACATCAAAATCAAAAATAAATGAAGTAACAGAAATAAAAGATGATTTAGAATGGCAAGGGTTTAGTTACATAAATAATGATGTTAATAGTTATGCTAAGTGTGAAAATAATACTATATTAGAAGGACAAAATGTTAGTCCTGTAATTATTGGATTTGATGATATTAATATATCAGATTTAGATGAAGTTACTAAAATAGATATAAAAGTTAAAACTCATTCTAATACTAATATAGATAGTAAAACTTCTTTATCATTAAATGGTAATTCATATATACCAACTGAAAAGGCAACTGAAATCAAATATCCACAAAATGTAGATAGTATTAGAACTATTAGTGCTAATAAGAAATGGCAAAATATTGAAGGTAGTTTACAATCTAATCTTAATAATACATATTGTACAAGTCAGTTTGGAACAATTACAAGTGAATGGATTGAATATAATAACTTTAAATTTAATATAGATGGAACTCATGAAGAAACTATATTAAATATAGAAGGTGTTAATAAATCAAATAATCCTATTAGTTGTAGAGTTCAAATGATAAGTAAAGGTAGTTTATCAAAAATATATGTTATTAATAATATTAATCCTGGTAATTTTGAAAAACAATTAAGATTAACAGAAATATTTAGTAAAGAAGAAATAAATAATGATAGTTTTGGATTTAAATTACAATTTAGTAATATAAAAAGAGATTCTCAAATAGAATTATCTCAAATAAACTCAAAAATAACATATAATAAAAAAGTAAAAACAATACCTTTATTTGAAGAAGTAGCAGAAACAATAATACCTAAAACAAGTATGACAAAATGGACTTTATTATCATCAGATAATTTATGGAATTTAAAAAATCAAAAACCATATCATCTTAATGGATATGATATTAAGAATAAAATATTAGCATTTATAGATTTTGGCTCATTAGAACCAGGGGAATATGTAAGATTATATTCTGTTGAAATAATTATTTATTATAAAAATACTTATGGTGAGTTTATATCTGGAACTATACCAAATAAAGTAGCTACTGTGATATATGAGGGTGGAGATGTTGAAGAAATACCTATATATAAAGTATCAAATAACACTACTTATAATGTAGCACAAATAGCAGAAGAAACATCTGATATAGAAGATACAACACAATCAGTTACATTTAAAAATAAATTATTATCAGTATTCACAACAGATTCAACTAAAATATCTTTTATTGAATTTGATATTAGAAGGTCTGGTTTTGAATTACCTAATAATCTTGAATTTAAAGTTTATGAAAGTATTGAAGACCCTGTTGGTAGTGAAAATTATGTGAAGGGAAATTTAGTTTCACAAAAAACAATAAATAATTGGATTGTTAATGATGGTATTGGAAGCTTTGAGTTAGATATAGATGTTGACAATGATGAATCTTATTGGTTTGAAATTGATTTACCTTATAAACAAGCTAAAAATTATGTTGCTTCTTATCAAGATGGTAAGTTATATATAAGTTCATCTATTATTAATAGTAAGATTGATGAGTTTAAAGCTGTTAGTAATGAAATTTCACAATTAAAATATGATATTATTAAATCACATCAAGCACCATTAAATAACTTTACTATAAAAATTTATGATACAGAAAGTAATAGACCAGGAGAATTATTGTACGAGAAGAAAATAAATGAATGGGATAGTATAACATCAGAATTTGGTATTATAGATATTAATTTAGAAAATATTGTAATTGATGATAAATATTGGATTGAATTACTATTACCATTTAGTAAAAGAGATAAATATAAAATCAGTTGGATTAATAACGAATTGCATATGTCATTAGTAACTCAATATAATAATATGTTTGGTTATGGAATGGATATTAGTAGTGACCGTGTTGTTATAGAGCAGAATGAATATGATAGACCATTGGTTGAAATAACAAACCAAGGTGGTCAGGATTTAACTGTAAGAAAAGAGGGTATAGATTTTAAATATAGATTATATCAACAATTTGAAGCAACCAACACAAACATATCTGCTATTGAGTTCCAAACTGCTGGTAGAAGTGGTTTTCCTTCAAGATATATAACACTTGAAATATTAGAAGATACAGGAAGTAATAAACCAGGTAAATCTATTAAAAAACAATTTATAGAAGGATGGACTGGTATTACAACTATAAAATATAGTATAAGTGTTGATAATTTAGTAATAGGTGAAAGATATTGGATAAAATTATCAGTACCGAAATTAGATAATAAAAACTACTACACTATCAGATATAAAGAAGGAATTGTTTATCAGTATGGAAAATTATCAATACAAGAAGGTAATCAAATGATTGATATAAATAGTGGAGATGCTTCATTAGCATTTAAAATATACACTTCAAATCAACAAAAATCAGTAAACAAAGTACCAATTTATGATGAATTTAATAATGATATAATTATTAAAAATAGACTAAGAAGAAAAAATGGTGGAATTAATATAAAATCATATAATACTATGGTAAAATATGGAAAGGAGAGGTAGAAAAATGAAATCAATTAAGGAGAATATTAAGTTTAACCCTTTTAAAAATGTTAGAGGGTTTGTAGGAGAAATAGATGAGGAAACTGGAGAGGTTAAAAAAGTTCATTATCTTGATGATGATGGAAACCCTCAAACAATATCTGCGGAAAAGTTCAAAAAAGATTATTTAAAAGGAGGTACAATAAATGTCAGCAAAAAAAATAATAGTTGAACAAGGAAAAGATGAATTTTTAAGAATAGGGTTCGGACAAAGAGGTAATACTACTGATGATGTTGTTGGTAATGTTTTTAATATTATGGCTCTTGGAACTGGTGTTGGAGATTACAACCAAAGTTCTACAGAATTAATACAAGAAATAGACCTTGGTCAGTATAATTACAATAGAATTGAAGTAGAATACACTCCAGAACAAGGAGATAAAAAAGTAGAAATGGCTGCAACAGTCTTAACTTCAAATATAGACCCAGACCCAAGTCAAGAAATGGTAACAATAACAGAAATAGGACTTGTTAACTCTCTTGAAAAAGTAGATGAAGAAATATTCTTCTGTTTATGTCAAATGCCACCTATTCCAAAAAACAAAGATATAGCATTATTATATATGATAGTTGTGGAGTTAGAATAAGATGTCAGACTATATAGACCCAAATTTAGATGATGTAGAACCTGGTAAATTAGCTAAATCAGAATCAATAAGAGACATTGTTGATGAAATCCAAGAAGGACATGCAGCATCAAATATAGATGCTAATGGTAAAGCTGTTGTTTTAAGTGGAGCAGAACATGCTTTTAGATTAACAAAAAGCAGTACAAAATTCGACCAACACAATAGAAATGTTTGTGAACAAGAAGAATACAAATGGTATTCTCTTTATGCAAAATATCTAAGACAAACAATAAGTATAACCAAAACAGAGCTAAACAGTATTACAGTTAGATTAAGAAATCTAACACATATAACAACTGATATTTCATTCTCAATAGAAAGTGCTGAAAGTGGAGAGGTAATGGGGTCTAATATAGTCGAACTACCTGCACACACAGATTTATTAGAACATGAAGTATTATTTGATATAAAATACTTACCAATTGGAGATTATTATTTAATAATAAATCCTGTTAATATAAATACAGTAGATTTAACTATTAACGGCGATGAAGAAGAAGATATGATAGATTGGAATACAAACCCAATTGCTATAATGTATGATTACAGAGGTAATTATAATAAATCATTAAAAGAATCAGATGATGGAGAATTCTACGGACCAATGAGTGTAACAGGAGAAGGACAAAGAAAAGAATACTTCCCAGAAGCTGACTTATGGTTTGAAGAAAAATTCTCATCAGACAATGTTTACTTAGTCGAAGCTGCAAGAGCACAAATATTAGGACAAAGTGTATTAGCATTAGATACCCATGTTAATATCTTAGGACCATCAGAATATGGTAACAGAACCGATATAGTAGCTCTAAAATACGATGGACATTATGAAGTAATAGAAGGAGATGTATGGACAGGAGAAGAAGAATTTCCAGAAATAATGGAAGACGGATACCTACCAATAGCATATATAACAACATATCAAGATATAAATAAAATCCCACTTGTTTACCAAGATGATGAAAATATAGAAACAGTCAAAGTAACAAGACAAAGAGACAACAAAGAAGAAATCAGAAGACTCAAAAAGAAAACACAATTCATAATGGATAGAAATGCTCCAGGAAGAATAAAATACAACTACATTGGACAAGAAATAAAAGATAACACCGAAGGTGGAGGTAATGTTGTAATAACAACAAACAGTAAAGGAGACCTTGTTTATCAAATTAGAACTGAAAATAGAACAGTATCTAAACATTGGAGTTTCAAAAAATTCACAGGTGCAAGTCCAATAGCAGGAATGTATAATGAAAATAGTGGAATTGCTTCATGGTCAAATGTAGACCATTCAAATCATGAAGACGGAAGAGTACATTTAATTAAAGAATCAGATGAAAAAATATCTCGTTCAATAAGTTTAAAAGACTCAGAAAAATATCCACAATACAGAAATGGAAAAAATAAAACAAGAAGCTTTAAAATATATAAAAGCAGAGCATGGACATCAAACTATCCAGCTTTGATTTTTAATGTTAGTAGTAAAACTACTATTAAGAATTTAAAGTTGAATGTAAGGCATTTTAAAGGTATGAAGAACTTCAGAATAGATATATTTTTGAGACATTCACACGGTAAAAATGGTGCTTGGATTAAGAAAGGGGCTGGTGATAAAAAATTTAATCATGTTTATGCAAGTGGAAAGGTTGATTTAACCAAAGCTCCAGTAAATAAAAATGGAACACAAGTTTTAAAAACAGCACATAATTTTAAAGTCAATAAAACAATACCAGCTGGACAGTATGCTATATTTATATGGGGAGAACCAAAAGGTAATTCAGGTATAATATATACTAAAACATACGACGGACCAAAAAGAAAAAGTTTTATGATTAGATATTATGGACCTTATGAGCCAAATCACTTCTATAGAAAAAATTACATTAAAGAAATATTTGATGTTAATTTTAATGATGGAACAACAATTAAATACAAAAAAAGTGGAACAGTTATCTCATCAACAATACAAGCAAGTGCAAATTCTAAATTTACAAGTGCAACATTTGCTGGTAACATATCAGTACCAAGTGGATGTAGTTATAAAGTAGAAGGGTCTTTAGACAACGGACCTTGGAGAGAATTTGTAAGTAATAAATTAACATTTACAAGTGGTGGAACACAATTTAAATGGAGAATAACACTTAATGGTAATGGAACATCATCACCTACAATTAAATTTTTATCAAAGAATAATTATGCTTTAAAATTTAATTTAAATGAATTACTTACAATAGTAGAACCAGTTCCAATTGACCCAATTAAAGATTCTGAATATTGTTTAACAACAAAAGTATTTGACCCAGATACTATATTAAAAGCAGTTCTTGGAGACGAATGGTTAAAAGGTTCAGAAAAATTCAACATGTATGAATTTGCAAGAATATGGGCAGAAGAAAATGATGGAAAGTTAATTACAGATATAAATCTTGGTGATACTTATTACAATAGTGGTGGAGTTAATTATAGATATTGGTCTACAATTATAACAGACTTAGAATTAAAAGACTTCTCACAAGAATCAGTAGACTATTCTAACTATGAAGGAGATGTAGAATACGATGAAAACAATTATAGGTTCAAATTAGAAACCGATAAAATGTTTAATGATTCTGATGTATTATTAGACCCAGGAATAAGTGGTTGGACAGATATAAACTCAACACCAATACCTCAAAGTTCAGGAGTAGTATATGGATATAGTGAAGCTAATCCAATGTTTGGAGATAAAACACCAATAGTACAATTCCAAGGAGCATTTAATGATACAACTAAAATATTCTTTGGTAAAAAAACACCACAGGGATTAGACTTAACTAAATTCAGAACAATAGCATTAAATATTAAACCAAATGTTACAATACCAGCTAATATGTTAGAATTTGTTATAAGTTTAAATCCAGATGGAGTAATATCAAGTTCAGCTGACGGTATGAAAATAACAATAGCACAACAACTAAATGCTGGACAAAATAACATAGTAATATTGGATATACAAGATTCAGCATATGGTTTAGAAAATGTACAAAGTTTAGGATTTAAAATAAAAGACAGTTCTGGTTTTTCATTTATGACAAATAATGATTTTATGTTAAACTATTTATCAGGACAAATAACAAACTTTAGAACAATTGTACCAAAAACAGCAGCTTGGACATCAATGGCTACTGGTGGAAATGTAGGAAAATTATGTTTAGGAGTAGTTCCTACAACTCATGGTAATATAGCAAGATTCAGAATTGGAACATGTGTACCAGGAGATTTAACATCATCAACACCAAGTAATGTAGCACCAGGAATGGTAATAACAAGTGGAAAACTCGCAAGATTTGCAGTAACAACAAACCTAAGTAATATAAATATGGTTAAATTTAGATTTTCAATAAGTCAACCAGTAATAAAAGGTTATTATTACCTTGATTTATGTTCAGACTTAGATGGAAATAATGTAATTGAATCAGTACCAATACCAACATTATTAACAGCTGGAACAGATTTAACTACAAATGTATACAAAAAAATCGATAAAAACTTAGGAATAATAAGGTCAGTTATACTAAGAACAACAGGTGTTGCAGCAACTGATAATATGAGACCATTTAATTTGGAAATACATGAAATGGTAGCATATAATACAGATGTACTACCAGCATTCCATAAATGGATGAGGTTCAAAATGTATAGCGAAACAGGGAACAATACATTCCAAGCACCAATGATAAGAAAAATCGGAGCTATATTTACTTTATAGCTCTATTTATTTTTTTATTTTATAAAAGGAGATGATTATATATGCCAGAAACAGAAATACAGACTGTAAATCAAGTAAAAAATATAAGAGAAAGAGAAGCGATACAAGATACAATAAACATAAATGAATCAGTATTAAATGCAGTAAACATAGCAACAACAGAAATGCAAGCAGTAAACGAAAACTTAACAACACTATCATTAGAAATACCAGAACAAACAACAACAGATGTATCAAATATATCAGAAGAAAAATTAGATTTATTAATAGATATGATAACAGCACTAAATCAAAAAGTAGAAAATGTTGAACAAACAACAACACAATTGGAAGAAACAATAAACGAACTACCAATAATAGATATAAACCCAGAACAGGAGAATGAATAAAATGCCAGAAGAAGAAAATATTGAAGAAACAACAACAGAAGAAACAAACATTAAAGAAAAAGTATTAGAAGACATCAAAACATGGTGTACAAAAAATGGATATGAAGAATTTTTATACAAAAAATCAGAAATAAAATCCAACACCGAAGAAGGAAAATGGATTAAAAAAATACTACCAAAAAACTTCTTTGAAGTAAAAAGTGATGACCCAAATTATGTAGAAAATGCATTAGAAAACACATCACTAATAGAAGACAAAAGTAGTAAAGTAATCATGTTAAAACAAAAATAGGAGTTACAATCTCATGATAAGAACAATAGATGAAATATTAAATGAATATATGACATGGGCTATTAAAAGTGGATATGATGATTTATCATATACCCAAACTAAAATTGAGCTTATAGATAAAGAAAATACATGGATTAAAAAAACACTATCAGAAAAGTTCTTTGATGATGAGTATACAACAAAAACAGATACATATTTCTTTATTACAGAATTAGCCAATTTAGAATTAGAATTTGATAAAGAAAATAAAATGGTTATATTAAAATATAAAGAAAAAGAATTATCAAGCATTAGTGTTGACGAAAATTCTGAAATAGAAGAAGAAATAATTGAAGAACCAACTGAACCAGAATTACCAGAAGAGCCAGAAATTCCTGAAGAACCTGAGGAAGAACCTTAAAAGTAATTACCTCATTTAAAGCTGGTGGCAGGATTTGAACCTGCGTGATTCTGGTCTGCAACCAGATGAGTCGCCGAACTACCCTACACCAGCAAAATATTTATTTTTTTGCCTCACAAGTGTGACACAAATAATAACGACGAATTCTACCATTTACCTTATGAGAATGCTCATTATAAGTTCCCTCATAAATATCTAATTTTCTATTACATTTATTACAATATTTATTTCTTACTTTTGTAAATGTTTTTATCATAGCATCACCTCAAAAAATAGCTTACAGAAGAATCGAACTTCTGTCATCATAACGATTTCCCATTTAATCTACATTCAGACTACAATAGCTGAATACTTGGATTCGAACCAAGAGTTTTTATGAAGTTCCCCAGTTAAGCTTCAACCACAATTGTGGTCTTAAATCAAATCTTGTACAAGGATTTTGATTTAAATCGGCATGGTCGGATTTGAACCGACGACCCCTCGATATCTGTGAAGGATAGCCATATATGTTAACCTATACAGCGATTGCTACTCCTTCGCTACAGTCGAGTGCTACTACCAAACTGAGCTACACACCGAATCGTTGATGTGGGGAAATAATAAGGAATAAATTAGACGAAAGACCTTACGAAAAACCACACCAACAACTGAATAACATAGAAAGGTTACAATATAAGTGGGAGATTAAACAAAAACCACTCAAAAACTATTGTAACAATATACTATTGTATCTCATAGTATATAAATGTTTCCATAAAATTTCAAAAAATCATAACAAAAAAATACTTATTTTCAATATAAAACTTATTATCTCTTACTCTCTTCCTAATATAAATATATTCAGAAATACATAAATCATATTTTCTCATAAAATTAGCATGGCTCAAGCTATGCTGAAGATAAGGTTGCTCTGGGAAGTCAATCATATCCCATACTAAATTATCAACTTTTTCTTTATCTATTTCTCCATACTTAAAACCCTTGTTTTTAAGTTTCGTTATCAAATTTCTATATGTTTTCTTTTTATGTTTTCTTTTATTTTCATAATATTCTTTATGATATTTTCTCACACATGATTTACATGTATTACTATTTTTACTAAATTCTGTCTCTTCATATTCATTATTACACTTATTACATTTTTTCATAATTAACCACCTTTTATAGTGGAGTATTGTTCTCTACGGTATTTTTTGTAATATAAGTGTTGCATCTCCAAGATATGCAGAAATACCTCCTATACCATTCATTTCTATTTTTGTTGTTATTCCAGAAAATTTATCATATTTACCATCTATAATTAATAATATCTTATGTAAACTACCTCTATGATATAATGCTTCAAACCTTTCATTATTTCTTATTTTAATTCTTAAAATATACTCTATACTTTTTACTATTGGACTAAAAACTTCAGGATTATAATGAGATTGGTCTGAAAGTATTTTTTTCTTTTCTAATTCAAATTCTCCATTATAAAAATCATAAGTTTTATTAGAAGTTTCAATAAAACAAGCATTTATCATTATAAATCACCATATTGAATAATACAAGAATACTTTGAAGGAGCATAATAAAGATAATTATAATTATCTTTGACTACAAGTCCTTCAAATTTATCATACATTTTTAATTCAGGATAAACAACTAATATTTTTACTTTTTTATTACAAAAGCTATGATAACTAAGTGCTTGAGCATTTATTTCAAATTTTATTTGATTTTTTCTTTTGTAAATACTATAATCAGCTATTCTTATTGGTTTTTTATCAAACTGAACATAAAGTATTTTATCGTATTCTTTAAACATATTATCTTTATGATTTAGCCATTAGCCCACCTAATATAAGTTCAACTCCTATGAATAACATATAGAAATCAAAACTCCACCAAGTAGCTCCTAATACATTAGTTATAAAAAATGCTACTGGATATAGACTTGCAATAAATACAAATAAAACAACTAATATAATTCCAGTTACACTTATAGCATCAAATAAACCCATTATTCTTCACCTCCTTTCTTTTTTCTTAATGTATCTAAACATATAAATACAGCTTTATTACTACTTAATATCATTGAATCTTCTGTTTGACCAGCAGAACCAAAATAAATTCCTTCATCTATCTTAAAATTACTATACACAGTAGAATTAACTTTAACAGCTACTTCTTCATGTAATTCATATTCATTTAATATATTAATCAGTTCTTTCACTATCATTTTTATCCAATCCATAATGTTTTTTTAAATCATCAATACTTTTACAAGTTGACTTATAAAGCATAAAATCAACAATAACTTTATCTTTATTTTTTTCTGTCATTACCTTTTCTCCTTCGTAATTCATATAAATATATATGTTTACCAGGTGTATTTACATATTTAGCTTTACCATTATCTAAAGCATCTTTTAATTTTTGAGCATAAGGTTTTAATTTACCTTTATACTTTGTTCTAATTGCCTTATCATGATACAGGCGACCATTGTAATCTATTACTCTTCCTTTAGCTGTAAATCCAGCATGATAAAAATTACTTGCTTTATATATAATTCCTTCGTGATTATAATAAGGGTCAGCATATGAAACAACCATTTTAATATCAGTATTATCTCTTAACCAACGAAGAGTATTACCTATAAAAAAAGACTCGGTATTAGAAGGAGTATCATCAATACAACAAAGACGACGAAGTTCAATAACATCATCAACACTATCAGCATACTTCTTCCAAACACCAGCCATAGCTAACCTACCATATAACATAGCACCAATAATTTTATCATTGTAAGTAAGTTTAAAACAATAAGAAGTGTTTAATCCATTAATACTATGACTATAATGCCATTTCTCAATAAAATCTCTCACTTCTTTTCTTTCACACAATGACACTTTCATATCAGAAATTCTCATATTATCTTATAAAATATATGTTCGTTATACTATATAAACTTGTTCCTTACCAAACTCTTTACTAATCAAATACTCAACTTTATGAATTTCAGCAAACTTTTTAGCAACATCATACAAATATGGTTTATCATAGTTCACAATAATTTCATCAATATTTATATTTTCTGGAATAACAATTCTACCCTCATCATCATACACTAAAATATTGGTCATTTTTATAGGCATATTTGAAAGTTTTTCAATAATTGGTATGTCACTATACCAAGCACCATTAATACTTAATCTGATATGATTAAAAGGTAATTCTTGTAAAAAATTAATATTGTTTCTCAAACTTTTTATATTTATTTGAAGAGAAACATTTTTATTTTTTTCTTTTAAATAAGTGCATAATAATTTTGTAAGAGTCTTATTTTTATCATCTAATATATTGTTTCCACCTAATACAAAATTATCTATTATAGGAGATTTATCTATAATCTCCTTATATATTTCAAATGGAGGAGAATATTCTTTCCATGATTCTTTATTAAAACAATAACTACATCCTTCTGAACATCCAAATAATATCAAAAGAATACACAATCCATCTGGGTGATTATTCAAGCTTGTTTGATAAAACTTCATATTTTATTCTCCAACAATTTCATTAATATAATTGCACCTATAAAAGCAAAAGCCAATTCAGCTATCATGAGTAATAATACCTATTTTTCTTTTCTTCTTGTTTTCCTTTGTTCCATGATTTTGTATTGGTTACATATCCACATACACGGTCAAAACACTCACACTCACCATCACAGACACCACAAACTTCATGTGTACCTTGGAACAGACTATCGCATTCATTACAAATAGAATATGAAATTGAATAAGCCCAAAAGAAACTATCTGTATCATCACGAACTTTTTCTGTTAAACTTTTTAAAGCAGAAGGTGTTATATATGCCTCACCAATCAAAAAATTATTAATATTCCCTGCCATTGTAAATGTACTTAACCCAGTTTCATACTCTAACTGTTGCAATAAATCATTATTTTCAACATTAAAGTTTATACCATTTGTATAATATGGAGCATCATGTGTTCCATTAGCAAGACTACCTTTAAACCCATATTTATTAACTGCCTTCTTAGCCAAAGTATAAGAACAATTCTCCGAAGGAGGACTAAATAAACCCCACCTATATCCAGTTTTCTCCCTATAACTCATTATTATTTCATTAGCATATCTTAATATTTCATGTGCTTGACCAATAGATTTTTCCAATGACTTTCCAAACAAGGATATGCATGCTTCATTTAAACCTAAAAGACCTATTACAAGACTATTAGCATCGATATCATATAAACCATCTTGATTCAAGAAAGGCATTAAACCATCATCTAATGATTGTACTATTCTTTCTCTACGAATCATTGTATATTTAAAAGCAATATCCATTACCTTTTTTAATTTTGATAAAAATTGTTTTGGTGTTTTTGATTCTATTGCTATCATTGGTAGTGATATTGTTGAGTATACTGCATTACCTGAGTTCATGCAATCTTTTTGTGGATTTTGAGTAAAGTTGGCTGGTAGTGCTGTTCTGCAACCCATTTGTTGTACATTAACACCAGACGGATTCTTACTAAAATAAGGAGTACCAAATTTAGCAGTTAACTCAAATATTTCCATATAGTTGTCCAAATTAGCACCTGTGATATTAAAAACGAGATTAGGAAACCTAAAACTATTTCCTCGAGCATCACCTGAAATCATCTCCTCACAAATATATTTAATTATTTCATCAGACTCATCTTTGTATTCACCATATTCACTTTCTAAAAACTCAGGACAAGTTAAAACCAAATTCAAACTACTGAAAATTGGCTGATTACCAGCACGAAGCAACTGATTAAACCTAAAAATAAAATTCTGGATAGATTGTCTTTTTTCTCGTTCACCAGCATCTCTCCAAAACGGAGCTAAAAACCAATTAAAATAAGCAACACCAATTCCACCAGACTGCTCACCACTTATATTAATTAAAGATTCCATTAATTGATTTAAAGCACTACTTAAATGCTTAGGAGGTTTAGATATTGTATTTATTTTGGAATTACCATTTGTTATAAAACCTCTCTCAAATATAAACCTTGGGTCTAAATTGAAACAATTATGTGGTCGTGTATAAAACTGTCCTAAATCATTCAAATGAATATAACCTTCATTATAAAGGTTTACTATCTCTGGACATTCATCTTCCAATATTTTTAAAGATTTTTTCTTACCTACTGCCTCAAATAAATTCTGCTCTACTGTTCCTGCATTAAAACTCATATTCGCATTATTATTATTAAAATTATAACGAACATCATTAAAAAGCTTATCTGTTAATACTATATTCTTACTACTTTCTTTCATTTTATTTCCTTCTTTATTACTTATGTTAGTCACCTCTTTTTAAAACATTTTTGTTCCCAATATTTAGAAATTTTTATCCTACCATATGCAATTGCTTCAAATGGTTCTATAACTTTTCCTTTCAAATGCTTTATATCAGAATTTTTATAAAAATCATTATCCATATGTAAACACCTATGACAATTACCACAAATAGTTACACACTTATTTATTTCTTTTTTCAATGTTTCTAATGAGTTATTATTATTAACAATACGAGAAACACTATTATATTTAGAGTCAATATGATGAAAATCCATTATCAAAGCATTACAAACTCCACATACCGCACAACAACTTCTTTCTTTATACTCCATTACATATTTTCGCTTTTTTTCTCTATTTTTTTGTTGTCGTATTCTGTCCTTTCGCTTTCTTTCTTCTTTGTCCACTATTATTTCCCTTCTTTAAAGATTTACTATAGTCTCGATTCGATTTTTGGCGACACTTCTTTTCTCTATTGCAATTAAACATATCACATTTTGACAATGCAACTACTTTTTGTTGTCTTAAACAATAACATTTGTTTTTTTTAATTAAAGAAGCTGTTGTACTTTTCTGAGCCATACATATCACCTAATGAGCTTAGAGGGATTTGAACCCCCATCAAAGAGTTCGTAGCTCTCTATACTATCCTAATTATACTATAAGCCCTTAATTTTATTCTTTATCCTTGTTAACAAAGGATATTTATTCTCATGACCATCAATAGCAGATAAAGAAGAATCAATTAAATCATCAGCATCCTGTGTATTAGAATCATTAAACTCAATAATCATCTTATTCTCACCCTCAGCAAAACCAATAGTTCCATTATTACGAGCATAATCATCATCAAGCTGAACTAAAACCAATAACTGCTTAACCTTATCATCATTAAATGCATCACTTACCAAATCCATATATACTTTCTGTTCTTCACTCGGCACAAATACCTACTCCTTTAAAACTTTTTTTCTAATAATATTTGTTATAATACTATTAACATCAGACTTAACCTTAGAAATATTATCTTCTAAATCAGTCTCCTTAACTATTTCTTCAATATCATCTAACTCATTCCAAACTTTTTGAAGTTTATTACCAATAACACTATCTATATCCATAACTAAACACTCCACCTACTTAAATACTTTTTATCAATATCTTGAATCATATTTGATAAATGTACAAGCTCTTCATCAAGACTTTTTTCAGGCATATAAGAATCTGATATTTGTTCTTTAATTTTATCAAGAACTAATAATTTTCTTTTGTTTAAATCTTTTATTAAATCATCATAAAAACTAACTTTTTCCAATTCATCAACTGATTTTTTAATTAAATCTTTTCCTTCTTTTATTGCATCACAAACACTTTTATTATCTTGATTATCAATATCTAATGTTACTATTTGATGATTAGATTGCCATCCAAAACCATCATCAAAATTTTTACTTTTAATACTAATATTTATGTGCTGTCCTGCATTATATATTTCAAGAATATAAGCTTGACCATATTCTTTATTAAAACATTCATTAAGGTTTTCTACTATACTTTTTAAATCTTCTTCATTAAATATTTCATTTTTCATACAGTCACAACCCATGCTGTTTTACAATAAGGACATTCTATAAAATCATCGTCGTTGTATTCTTTCTCATCATCAAAAAATAAAGGCAATCCACAATCACAAAAAATTGGAGATGGCACAATATATCTATTCTGATTCTTGGTAATCGCCATCATATTTGCCTCCTCTCCATACTTCATAACTTAAAGCTTGACAGAATCTTTCTCCCTTACCTAAGAAAAAACTACCTTCGCCTTCATTTCTTATAAGAAAACTAAGAGTACCATTAAAACCAGGGTCACCAACAGCTGTGTCAAGAGTAACTCCACCCCTAAGCAAACTACTACGAGGATAATATAATTGTGCCACTCCCTCTGGTATTTTTATTTTCCTATCAACACTAATAATATAAGAAGCACCAGGAGCAAGATACCAACCATCAACTAAAACACCATTCTTAATTTGTTTCTTTCCAGTAGCAACAGACACCTGTTTTGGTAAAAACTTTTTATTATCATACATTCCAACATCACTTGAATTTCTAAGATGGAACAACTCACCACATCTTAAATCAATACCAGCTGGCTGAACATCATCTTTAAACTCTGGATACATTCTCACTAAATCTACTTCACCTAAAATCATACTAACTCCTCACAAATACTCTCTAAATTAATAAACATACCCTCGTCATCATAAAACACATAATGTACTGGGTATGGATATTTTGTGTTCATTTTTTTATTAAAATTTATAACATTTTCTCTAACATTCTTAAATGTCTTGGGCTTTATTTGAATTCCACAAATAACTTCATTATCTTTTAGAATTTCCAAATCAACCCTTAATTCCTCATCAATATAAGCATTAGAATCTCTTACACTAAAGTTTTGTTTTAAATTTTCTTCTATTAATTTTTTACACTCAGTTTCAGCAATACAACCTTTTAAACTTTGTGAAATAAAAAGATTATATTCCCACATAATACACTCATCAAGAGAATATTTATATTCTCCCCAATATATTTTTTGAGCATTATATAAATTTTTTCCAAAATCTAAAACACTACCCTTACTTTTAATACCACACTCACAATCATTAACATAATGTTCTTCTATCAACATTTCAAGTTCTGAAGCACTTTTGGGATTATGAGTTCTAATAAGCTTCATAACAGGAACAGAATTACCTGGTGCACTAACACCAGCTTGACCATTAAGTATATTTAACTCACCACCAGTATAAGCAGATTTCATATTAAACACCTTTATTTAATTCTTTCCATTGTATATAAAACTCTTTCAAAAATTTCTGAGCTAACTTTCTTTTAACACGATTATTTACATGCTTTTTAGTTATATTAGATGCCTTAACTCTTTCTTGCTCCCACAAAACATTATAAGCATCCATATAATCTTCATTATACTTAATTAATTGATTTATAATTTTACTCATTAAAATTTTAATTCTTTCATTATAAGAAACACTTTTTATCTTAGCTCTTTCATCACCAATAACAATACAATCAGAATAATCAACACCTTTTCTCATCTTATGTACCCTACCATGACACTCAACAACAGGTGTAACTCCACAGTATGCTTTAAATTGATTTAAATAACCAAACCTTTCAATATCCTCTACAAGTATAATTAAATTAGCACAATCAAAAGCAGACACACCACTAATATCCTTTAAATAATCCTGATATACAGGTATAAAATTAAGAATATCAATAATCTTTACTCGAAACTTAGAAAGTGGTTCTTCAAACGGTTCAATACCTTGTTCTTGAAGAAAATTAGCACCTTCTTCACTTATATTACCTTTTCTTCTTAGGTAATTTAATCTTGCTGTATTTGCATTTTTACCATTTAATAATGTTTGTCTTGCATCTACCAAAAGTTTTAAATGTTGAATTTTTAAATCCATCATTTCACTCCACCTCTATATCCATTACTCTATTATACAACTCCCTCATAAAAGGTTTAAGTGGAGCATTAAATGTACCAGCTCTTCTGCCTGTTCTAACCTCAGGAATATCATCTCTACGATTTCTTAAATCTTTTACGAATTTACTGATTGTTGGAGTAGTTGTTTTATAATGTGTTGATATTTCACCAAAACTCATATTACTCTTAATCATATCTATTATTTCATCTTCATCAATTTCAATTCTCTTTACCATTATCTATCACCTTATTTAATTAAACCACCGCAATATTTCTTCAGCATTATTTTTACTCACACCATTCACTTCTGATATCTTATCTGCCGAAGAATTAATTATATTTTTAATACTACCAAATTTTAACAAAAGTTTTTCACTTTTTTTCTTACCAATACCAGGAACTGCACCCAAAATATCTGTTTTAGGATTACCAGTATTCTTTATATTTTTTGGTTTTTCTAATGGTTCAGTTTCTCTATCAATCATCTTAGCTATACTATCAATAGCTTTTAAGAAATCCAACTTACTTTCCACCATATAAACAGGAGTTTTATACCTTATACCTAATGAAATCATATTGGATATCCATTGTTTTTTACTAAACTTCACATATTGTCTGTTATTTTGTATTGATTTATAGTCTCCTATTATTATAACAAAACGATGGTCAAAAGCTTCCACCATCTTTAAAACTTGACTTTGAACTCTTCTTTTAATACAAGAACTAATCCAATCAAGGTCTTCTTTTCTTTCAACAACAAATACAGTTCCATCATTAAGAATAACAACAAAATCACCAATAGGAAGACTTTCAATAAAAACTTTATCTTCACCAAAATGACTAATAATTTGTTGTTTGAAATTTTGTTGAGCTATACCATTAGAAACTTCACGATAATCAACCAAAACCTTTTTAATATTACTCATACACCTCATCCTTATTAAATGTATAAATCAACACCATTACACTCTTCTGTGCAAATAAAACCTTCATTTCTTAAGCTATTACATTCAGGAAACAAGATATCTTCTCTATCAAATAAATATTGAACCTGATTTTCTTCATGCAAACAATGAAAAGACTTCTCTTCTGACAGATTTTCCTCTATAAAATTCTCTACTTCATCAACAGTATATCCCATATCCCTTGCATACACTATAATCATAAATCTTTCTCTGTAGTTGATATCTGCCTTATTCAATAAAATTGATAAACACGGAGGTAATGGTATTTGAGTATTACTCAAACTGTGATTTATATTTTGTTGTTTATTATATATATAGTTGTGTGCTTTTTGAACAACAACATCTGACAAATCAACAGCATAACCATAATTAATATTATCAGAACCACTAAAACTTTTTTTCTCAGCAACATCTTTTATTTTATCATAAGAACAATTCATTAAAGCATCATATGTTAATGGAATACAATAAAGATTTGTCCTTTTGTTTATTGTATTTATAATACGACTCATTCTTCTTAAATCACCAACAACCTGACGGTCACAAGTTGCATCAGTAGTATTCATTAAATCATTAACATATTGTTTAATTTTAGAATTAATATTATGTTCATAATTATGTGGTAATGTTCTTATATATAAATGAAAACCCCTACCTGAAAATCTAACATAAAAACTTACACCTTTTTCTTTAAGATATTTAGCTACTTTTTTACAATTTTCAAAAGGTTTTTCTTCATCTATGATTTCACCTTCATCATTTTTTTCTGGGTCAAAATCAATAAAAATTTTATCAATAATAATATTTTCTTTAACAACTTCATCATTAAAATCATAAACAGATAAATACATTTCCTTCCTACTACCATTAAGTTTAATAATACTTTTAAGTTCAGAACTATTTTTATTAAAATTCATTCTAAATCTTTTAGGAAATACCATTAACTCAACTTTCTTCATCATCATCACCTATAAACTCTACATTTTCTAAATTTTCAAAACTAACATTTCTTAACATTTCAGCAATATTATCCGACATCATATCTCTAAGTTCTCTTTGTAGCTCCTCAAAAGTATAAGTTAAATTAGAAATTGTAGGATTAACAACTTTTTCCTTAGCTTCAATAGAAATACGAAATATAGCTTCACATCTATCTATTAAAACCTTACGACTAAAATAACAATCTGTATCAACATAAACATCAAAACCCTCACCATCTTCCCTTTCCATATATGGATATTCTGAACAAAGAAAAGAATAATTTGAAGTACCATGCTCAATACATTTGTTATTCTCATCAAGATTAAAACACCTTTGTTTACGACAACACTTACCACACATTTTACAATGATTTATTGTTTCATTATTTTTATCTCTATGAAACATAGCTCGGTTCATTACAACTTCTTTTATTAAATAATTTTTTAAATCATTATCTAACTTGGTATAGTATTTAAAATGATTTTCTAACAAATCAATCATTTTTTCATAATCCCATTCATAAGTTATTAAACTCATTCAAACACACCATACTCTTGATATCCCTCTTCTCTACATTCAGTTTGATAATCACAATAATCACAAAGCCAATTCGTTTTGAATCTAAAATCTTCTTCTTCTATCTTCCTCTCAACTTCTTTCAAATAAAGAACAGCAGACTGCACATCCTCATAACTTATCCAAGCCCCTTTATCTGGCTCTTCAATAAAATTAGCTAACTTTAAATGTCCAGTTTTAGAAAAGAAAATACCAACCATCTCAACAGGTAAATTTAATTCTTTTTGAGCAAGAAGAGCATAATAAATCAGCTCAAGACGAAACTCTGTAATTGCCTTTGCTTTACCAGTTTTATAATCAATAACAGTAAGCTTACCATCCTTTTCAAGAACCAAATCTAAATAACCATGTAAATTTAATTCACTTGATTCAAAATGAGGTTCACAACCTAAAATATTATATCCATCATCTATAATATCATTAAGAAAAACTAAAAAATTTCTCAAATGACTTATATACTTATTATCAATATCATACTCTTTAATAATATTAAGTTGACCAGCACTACCTATACTACTAAACCATTCTAAATCAACATCTTTAAGAAACTCTTCAAATATATTATGTATCTCTGTACCAATAGTTAATGGAGACTCATCATCTGGTTCAGCTCTTGGTAATTCGTCTACATAAATATAACGAAATTTCCGAGGACATTGCTGAAAAGTATTAATTTTAGACTTACTTAATCTCATTTAAACACACCTCTAATAAAAGTTTCATTTTCTTATCACTAATAGATTTTTCGATTTCCATCATTTTTCTTATTCGCTCTTCATGCCTTTTAGTTACAATTCTTTGAACTTTATTAACATCATGAACATTATAAGCAGCCATAAATATCACTAAAAGGTTTATTACGAACTCTATATTTAATAATATCACCAGCTATCATATTTGGATATGGTTGTCCAAAGTTAGATAAACAACTCATAATTTCAACATCTTTACCATGATATCCATCTATTCTAACACAGTTAGTTCCTTTTTTACTCTTAAAGTATCTAAGTTTTTTAATTACACTATATTCTAACCCATCATTACGGTCATTTAAAGCTTCTAACTTATGTTCATATTCATTTTTAATATATCTTAGTTGTCGTTTGTATTTAATGTTTTCCTTATTTTCTAAATCAATGATAAAACTAAGTGATAAATTATTATTGTATTGGCTACATTTTATTAGAACAGGTTTTCCAATTTCGTTTAATTCTGCAAAATATCTTTCTTTAACTATATCGTCTACAAAAAGACCAGCAGTAGTTGTTCCATCACTTATTTCAAGTATGTTAAATGTTTCTTTAACTGTAAAATCATTAACAAGTCCTTGTATATATAATTCTTCAATATCTTCATCTGGAATATTATTAAGTGGAAACACTTCTATACCTGTAATTTCATCTTTATAGTAATCTATAAGGTTTTGTGAAGGACTTAATTTAAGCTTCTTATATTCACGAAGTAACATTTCCTGAATACTCCATTCATGATACTCCTCATCACTAACACGATGATATAAATCATCTCTTCTGTCACCAAACTTATCAAAAGCACCAGCTTCAATCAAAGCTTTAACAACTTTACTATTAACTTGTCTTGGAGTTCTCCTACTCATAAAGTCATTAAAAGAATTATAAGGTTGCTTAGATATAATAGATTGAATAGCTTTAACACCAATACCTTTAACAGAAGAAAAACCTAAAACAATATTTCCTTCATCATCAAGATAAGTTTTCTCTTTACTTTTATTTATATGTGGATTAAGAACATTAATATTCCTTTCTTTAATCTCGTTAAAAACACTAACTCTCTTTACATCATTAGAATGATTAGCCAAAGAAATCAAAAACTCTTTTGGATAATAAGTTTTCAACCAACCACATTGATAAGCCAACATAGCATAAAACAAACTATGAGAAAGAACAAATAAATAGTCTCCACAACCATTAATCATATCCCATAATCTATTAACAAGTTCATCTTCATATCTACCCATAGCACCATCTTTAAATTTTCCTTCAAACTCCACTAACATTTCAGGTTTCTTTTTAGCAATAGCTTTTCTAAGAAAATCAGCTTGAACATCATCAAAACCACCAAACACCTTAGAAATACCCATAACCTGTTCTTGATAAGTAATAATACCATTAGTAGAAGATAATACAGGTTCTAAATCAGGATGCTCATAAGAAACTAAATCAGGATTATCTTTAAATTCAATATATTTATCCTTTTCACCAGCTTGAGAAGGACCAGGACGAATAATAGCAATACTTGCTACTAAATCTTCAAAATCAACAACATTAGTTTCTTTCAAATACTTCATACCAGAGTTATTTTGAAGTTGAAATATACCTAATGGATATTTTGATATAGTTTCAAAAACTTTTGGGTCTTCATAATTATCAGGTATTTGTTCATTAATCATATCTAATGTGTCAGAAATAACATCTGTAACCTCTATTCCAAGTAAATCATTTTTAATAAATCCTTTTCCTTCTAATGATTTATCTAATGAAGTACAATAATAATCACCTGTTTTAACAGTACCCATATAATTCCATATAGGTTGTGGAAATATGGCTAATCCTCCTGCATGACGACCCCATGCACGAACTAATCCATTTATCTTAGGTAAAAACATTTCTACATCAGGATATTTTTCTAAAAAACTCTTAACAATATCCATTTTTAATACATCTTCCAATGAATCATCTTTGTTAATTTGTTTTGTTAAATTATTTACTTCTGCAAAATCAATTCCTAATGCTCTTGATATATCTTTAAATGCTACTTTTGGACTGACTCTATTAAAATTAACTATTTCATAAACACGGTCATGACCAAAATCATTTTTAACCATTTCAAGAACTTCTCTTCTTTTTGATGTAGGTATATCACTATCTACATCTGGAAGATTTCCTGTTTCTACTCTTGCTTTGTTTAAAAAACGAGAGAATGATAAGTTATATTTAATTGGGTCTACATGAGTAATGTTAAGTAAGTGAAGCAGTAAGCTTCCTCCACTACTACCTCTGCCATTAGATACAAAAATTCCTTTATCTTTTATTTTATTAATTATAAAGCTTGTGTTAAGAAAAAAATCTTCTAAATCATTATCTATTATAAGATTATATTCTTCTTCAAATCTTTTTTTGTAAACTTTGTCAGATAAATCAATATTTTTTTTATTTGCTCCAATATTACAAAGTTTTTTTAGAAATTTTTTGTTATCCATTAAAAATCACTTAATTTTTTTTGTTTTTTTTCTTTTTCTTTAAAGAAATCAAATTTTAAAATCTCATTATGTTTATTAAATTCTGGTATGTATTTATCATATTTAATTAATTCAGCATTACACATATCAGATATTTTTTTTGTATTTTTAATAGCAGTTTTAACTTTGTTTATATCAAAGTTTGTTTCTTCTGCTAATTCTAAAATTCCATCATCATTAAATATAGCATTACTTTTCAATGTTGGAGATTTTTCGTGAACATTTTCAAAACTATTTTTCCAACTTATAGCTTTCCAAATATCACGAACAGACCCATCTTCTTTATTCAATATATGAATATCAGAAGATACTGTAAGAGGAAGGTTTAATTCTTTGCTTATATTTAAAATACCATTATTAACTTTATGTTGGTCTTCATATTGTGGATGCATTTGTAATTCTAAATAATAATCATCAAAAACATTCTTAAACATTTCTGCAATTGATAATGCATTTTGATAATCGTTTTCAATTAATGCTTGTCCAACAGAACCTAATGAACAAGCAGATGTTACAACAACATTTTTTGGTGTATTTTTAAATAATTCTTCATAAGAAACAATAGGTTTGTAATATTTATTTTCATTAGCAGCAACCATTAGTTGTTGAATTTCTTTAACACCTTCATTATTTTTAGCTAACATTACTAAGTGATGTCTGTTTTGACTTTTTTCACCATAAGTAAAATTACAATACCATTCACACCCAAATATGGGTTTTATATTTTGTTTTAAACATTCCTCTTCAAATTCAAAATAAGCAGATACATTAGCATGGTCAGTTATAGCAACGGCATTCTGACCTAAGCTTTTAATTTTCTCTACCAAATCTGATATTTTGACAACACTATCTTGAAGACTATATTCAGAATGAGTGTGGAGGTTTATAAACTTCCCCACATAATCACCTCACTCCATACAATTACAAGTATGATTCTGGTTCAAAAGATATTCACTTGTTTTCTGACCTAACCATTGAGTATATAAAACATAAGCACCATTTAAAATACTTGGTTTACCGTGACAATGAATATCATTTTCAGCTGCAAACTTATATAAATTAAATTTAATAATATTATTATCGACATCTTCTGATATTTCATTAAAGCCATCAACAAAACTACTAATTTCTTCTTCAAAATCCTGATATGAAACTATCATTGTTATTTTAAACTTTTCCATATCCTCCTCAGCATTTATTTCATCTGGAACGAAAAAATAATTTAATCTTAAAACATCCATTAAAAATCTTTCAAATAATTGATTTTCTTCTTGAATATTACAATCTTCTTTACTAATCATACTTTTTCACCTATAAAAAATTAAAAAAATTAAACAAAAAGCAATATATATATTTGTTTTTTATAATATATAAAGGTACTTCAAAAATTACAAATCACCAGCAAAATCTTGAAGTTCTTTTTTAGTAAAACCAGTATGAATACTGGCTTCATATATTACTATACCAACTGGAATATCATAAATACTACATTCCAATTCAATACCATAATTACCTTGCTTTTCGTAATCAGCATTTCCTTTATTTACTCTTGTTATATGAAGAGTGTCTTCGTGTATATCATAAACTATTTTATAAGACACTATCCTTCATCCCCAGAATTTTGTTGGGGTTTTGATTTTTTTGTTCTCTTTGTTTTTTTAACTACATCTTTCTGAACTTCTTCAATTAAATCAAATGCTTTATTAGGGTTATAATCAAGAACATCTTCTGAATTATTTCCAACAGCAAAGGTAACTTTCTTTTCTACATTTAAAACATTACCTCTATCTTTTAATATTTGAGCATTAAAATTAACAAGATTAGGATTGCTTCTATCAGGTGTTTGAGTATATACAAGAATACTATCTACATCACCATGAAGATTAGCTTTAACAGATGCTAACTTACCAGTATCTTCGTCTTGTAAGAAATCATCATGACCTACAAAGTAAACAGGAAGTTTAGCTCTTACAAACATTGTAACAGCATCGTTAAATAATCTTTGACGAATTTTATATATCCTTTGGTCAAAACCTTCTGATGGGTCAGTTAAATTTTTATCTTCTCGCATTTTAAGTTCTGCAAACAATAGTAAACGACTTAATCCATCAAAAATAACAGCTTTAATCTTCTGACCTTCTTCAAGCATCATTTCAATAGCACCAGCAGCACCTTTAACATTTTCAATAACATTTTCATAATCAATAACATTATGTTTGGTTTTAGCTTCTGCTTTTGTAACATAAGGGTCGTAATAAATGATATTGTTGTTTTCGTATTTATCTCTATGGAATAATTTAATTAATTTAAAACTACTTCCATCAACATCTAACACAAATATCTTTTCATCATCACCTATATCATCTAATAAATGTGATAAAACACTACCAGACTTCATTGTTCCTGGCTTACCTAATACCAATACATTATCATAATTTTGTTCATCTAATGGTTTATTAGGTGCTTCAAACTGAATTTTTAAAGTTTCAGCTAATGATTTTTTTGGTTGTCGAGTTTTTTCTTGACTCATTTTAAATTTCTCACCGACCATCTTTTTCTGCCTCCATTGGTGCTAATAATCTACAATTTTCATTAAGACAATTAGTTAACTCTTGCATAGCAATTCCCCTAAGAATATTATCTTTGATGAAAGGAATACTTTCTCTTAAATCATTAATTCTTTGAGTATTAATATTTAGTAATTTATTATAACTTGCTTCAAAAGTCTTATAATTATCTGTATTTTGCATATTCATTTTCATTTACCTCAAAAAAAATAATAATAGTTGAATAAATATTTATTCAACATCACCAATATTTTCTGGAAGAATACCATAAATGTTTCCTGAAATTTCACCATTTCTTTTAACATAAGGTTTCATAATTAATAAAACATCTTCACCATCAATATCACCTAATCCAGTTAAGATAGTTTTATCTACCCAAAATGTAAGAATTTCATCATCTTCTGCTGCATCTACTGCCATAATTTCATGACGAACAACTTCACTATCTTCATAGATTAATCCAGAGTTAACAACTGTTCCTTCTGTAATGAGCCAGTCATTATTGTCCATTTGGTCAGCTTTCCTACTAATTGAACCAAACTCACTAACTTTATCTTCAAACTCAGTTAATAAGTAATTTGCAAATGCTTGTACATCACCTAATGGTTCTAATACTCCATCAAATGAGTCTAAATACATTTTTTTAGTTCCATAAACAGAATCTTGTCTACCTGGTCTTGTAATTAATGACACTTTTGTAAACAAAGGTATTTCTTCATCAATTTGTGATTTAGTTATATATATTTCATATATACCACTATTTTCACCATCACCTGTTTCAAAATATCCAATTATTGAAGCAAGTCTTGTATCTTGTGGTACAACTCCTTCGTTATATTGGTCTCCTTTGTATAATGGTTTACCAGCTGTGTTAATATATCCATTATCTATTGCAGCTTCTCTACCATGTTCTCTTACATAAGTTTCAGCATTATCTCTATGTTGTTTTCCAAAGTCCTTTGTACGAGTTTTTGCAAATACAATTCCGTTAAGAGTTGTTAAATTACGAACAGCTCTTCTTCTTAAAGAAGCAAAAAGTCTTCTTAAAGATTTAACTTCAATTTCCTCTTCTGGAACTCCTTTTTCTCTAAATTCATCAGCGAACTGATTTATTTTTTCCTCTACACTATCTTCGCTTAAACCAGCATTGGTAGCTACTTCATAGACACTTTCTTTTAACTCTTCTACATCTACATCTTTCTTAATAAAACTCATTTATATACCTCTATAAAGTTTTTTTATATAAAATTATACTTATGATTTATTCTATACATATCTACACATAAGTATAATTTTATTATGTTTCTCATAGTATATAAGCTTTACTATTAATATTGTAAAAAAAATAATTAATATATTTCATCTTTTATTAAATCAAAAATTATTTGTGGAGTTAATGGGTCTATGTATGAACCAATATATGTTTTATTTTTATTATAATTTATTACCAAATACCATTGTCTTTTTTTATTTCTTTTAAAGAAATAAGACTTATAAAAACCTAAAAAGTTTTTTTTAATTTTATATAATTTTTTTGTATGACCTTTTCCTATATTTGTTTTATGATTTTGACTAAATTTTACATTTTTTTTAGCTTTTGATAAATTTTTTTTATGTTCATTGCTAAATTTTATTCCTTTTCTTAATTTTGATAATTTTTCTTTTGTTTCTTTTGAGTGTGGTGAACTATTCCCACCTAACTTTATATTATATCCAAGTTTATGATTTGTGCTGTTGTACATTTTTATTATTAGTGCTTCTGCAAAGTTTAGTTCCCATTCTGTTTTTGCTTTATATAGTATTATATCTTCAGTTTGATAATTATATTTTCTTAATGCACGATAAATAAGTTCATTTGAATTGGTTCTTTTAGCAACCCACTTAGCTTGTGACCACCTATATTGTGGTTTTTGTATTGTTTGTCCTATATAAACTTTATTATTAGGAAACTTCCTACAATAAATAACACCATAACCCATACTATATAATATATATATTAAAATATATAAACTTACCTCATCAAAAAGTTTGTAAATTTTCAGATTCTTTTAAATAGTATTAAAAACAAATATAATAATAATAGGTGATAGTTTTGATAATAGAACATAAAACATATAATGATTTATCAGAAGAAGAAAAAAACATATTTACAAATATCTATCCACACAAAACAACAAAAGAGTTGATGAATTTGACCCAATTAGATGAAAACGAACTTAATACATTAAAAAAAGTAGTAGAACAAGAAAAAGGAATAACATTAACAAAAAATAAAAACTTTGTATTACCATCAGAAAATCCATTAGTACCAACAACAGGAATAACAAGCTTATCAGTAATGCTAAATAGTATGCCTGAAAACCAAAGACAAGAAGCATTTGAATTAGCAAGAAACCTACCAAATGCACTAACATTAGTAAACGAACTCATTCCAGTACAAATAAAAAGAGTTGAAATGGGAATAACAGCAGAAGTATTAGCAGGAAGAGGAAACAACATGCACACAGAAAATGCTGTAAACAACTACTTACAAATGATAAAAATAAAAGAAGAAATAGAAAACGGAAGCAACATCAATGTAGAACACAGCTTCGCAAGTGTAATAGAAAAAGCAGTAGAAAGAGAAAAAGCAAAAGAAATAGAAACAGAAATAGTTACGGATAAACAAAATCCTGTCTCAAATCAACCAACCAATCATTCATAGCTTCATAATCCCCATTACTAATCATATCAAAATCATTCTTATTATTATGAAAAGAACCCTCAACATCAACCATAAGCTTATTAATATCATTATTCATAGTAATACTATAATCATTATCTAACTCTTTATCCTCAAGATGATAATCCATAATATTATTAATCAAAAACTTATCATCAACAACAAAACTATGAGTATCAGTATTAAACAAATTATCACAATAAGACAAAATCTGTAAAACATTAATATAAGAATAAGATGAGAAAACTGGATATCTTGTGAAGTTTTTGACCATATTTTTAGTATTCTTTAAAAGTTTTTCATATGGATATGGGTAAACTACTTCTAATAAAGTTTGAATAGCTTCAAAATAATCTGTTTTAAATTCTTTGGGTGCAAAAAAAGTTTCAAATGCATAATAATTACCTTGTAAATATTCTTTAAAAAGAGTTTTCATTTCCATAACTTCTAATTTTATACTATTATCAATACCAGACTCAATAATAGATTCAGGTTGACCTAAAAAACCAAGAAGTACATCTTCATGTTCTAAAAAAGCCCCTCTAATACTTATAGGACTTTTATCATTTTGAATACTTCTTAAATCATCACCAGAACCATACAAACATAATGGTGAATATTCTTTTTGTTTTAATTTTTCAAGAGTTATATTAATAAGATACTCATTTACTCTCATTCTCATCAACTACTTGTAAAATCTTAATCTTATCACCTAACAAATCAGCTAAAGATTGAGAACCAATATCAGACAACATACTATTAAGTATACCACCAAGAACAAGAACAGAAGTTATATAATCTTCACCTTTATATAATACAAGAACATCTTCAACTGTCTTATCATATAAATCATCAATATCTTTTCTTAAATTCTTAGCTACATCTTTCATTTCATCATTTTGGTTTGCACACATAATCGCTCATCTCCAAAGTTGTAATATCTATATTATCATCAACACTACCCAAATGCATAGCTGCTGATTCAATAGCTTTTTTCAATCTTTTTTCTGGATTCATTCTTGATGATGTAGTTGATAAACTTCCTAAAGCAAAATGACTACCTGAACCACAAGAATCAAACTTCCTTTCTGTTGTAAAAGTAAAACCCAAATTGTGGTCAATATCATAAACAATATTATTATAAAATAAATAAAAACTACTACCAGTATTTGTTTCTTCCTTATCTATTTGAATAAGACCTGTTTCTTTTAATGATTTTTTTAATTCTGGTAGAAAAGCACCACTTAAATATACTGGAAAATCTTCATCTTTTCCAATTTTAGGAGCTACAAAACCAAATTTAATATAATTAGCTACATTAATATATCCAGTAAAAGCAATAACAACACAAATGGTATCTTCTTTATCCGAATCATCACCATAATCAACCATTATAGGTTTTGAAAAAAATTTTTGTTGTTCTTTATAATGTTTCCTATCACCTTGACTTGAACATCTATCAGATGCAAGTACAATTTTATCTCCATCTCGCACATAAGCTATACAAGTTATAATATCACCTTTTATAATCTTTAATTTCTTGTTTATAAGTTAATTCATTTGATAAAAGAAGTATATATAATTCTTCAAGTTGGTTTTCCCTATATTCTTTATGAAAAACAACTTTATTATCACTTCTTTTTATAAGATAAATTTTATTAGATTTTTTTTTAATAGTATAGTTTACTCTTGAATCTTTTTTATAAAGTATTTGTGATTCTTTTTTTAAATCTTGATAAGATAAGCTACACATTTCTTTCATTTCAATTCACTCATATATTATAATGTAGAGAAAGATATCACCTCAAAATTAATACCCCATTATTAAAGTGACCATGAATTACTCTTTATTGTGGAGAACAATGCTCCTACGAGGTGATATTATGAACTCATGGTCGATAGGTCATCAATTCCCATCTTCTCTACCATATAATCTTCTATAAATTCTTGATTTTTTATTTCATTTTTTACAATTTTATTTTCTAAGTTAAGAAAATATAAATCATCAGACATTTTATCTAAAACACCAACATCTGTAAAAAGATAAACTAAACCTTCTGGTTCTTCAAAACCCATGAAAACATATTTTTTTAAATATTTTTTGGTGTATTCCATATAAGGATTAAACAATAATATTGTTACTATATGTGAAAAAGTTGCCGCATTTAGTGTATCTATTTTTTTTCTTCTTAAAAAACCTAAAACCATAATAAAAACCTTTTTAAATACTCCTGGGAGGACTTGAACCCACCAACTCCTGCTCCAAAGGCAGGAATCTTTCCGTTAGACTACAGGAGTAAACTTTTTATATATATGTAATCTAACAAAAACATATATATATTATATATTTTATCATATATAAACTTAACTCATACATTAGAAAATTTACTATTCAAATAATTACAAATCAATTCAGAAAAATCAATTGCTTTATAAATATCTTCACTCTGAAGAGTATCTATAATAGTAAAAGTAGCAACATTTTTATGATTACCTCTTCTATCTTTAATAACAAATTTATTATTAACTTTCTTAATATAATATCTACTTGTATCAACCATTTAAACAACTCCTAAATGGGCATGGCAGGATTCGAACCTGCGATTTCTTGATTATGAGTCAAGCACCTTAACCAGACTTGGTCACATGCCCTTAATTAAATATATCTAAATTTTTATTGTTCATCTATAGTCTCTTCTCTTTCTAAACTAATACGATGAATCCAATCAAAAAACTCAATCTGATACTCATTCAACTTACCAACATTAGCACACCTAATCTCATAAATCGGCGAACTACTCCTACCAATAACATTATCATATCCATACACTCATAACAGCTCCTATTAAAACTATAATTAAAATAATAAACACTATCAATACATCTATCTCATCATTCACTTTGTATCAACTCTGCTTTCTTCCACTCTCTTTTCCAATTACTGTCTGTTTGGTTGTGGTTTTCTCTAACAAATTTAAACACATTCTTATCGAAATCTTCTTTCGGAAAAGCATCAGTCGTTCTAACAACAACACCTTCTTTCTTTCCACCATAAACAGAATCCTCACTCATTAACTTACCAATAGTACCTTTTAACTGTTGTTCAGTCCAACAAACACCTTCAAATAACTTAGGAACAGTAGGAAAACCATATATATCTGCCTGTTCTTCAACAAAAAACCACTTTGTAAACCAACCATCATCAGTAGTAATATTAATCAAATGGATATAATCATTTAGTTGTGGATATTCAATTGAATGAACAGCATTAAGATTCTCAAAAAAGAAACCATTACCAGCACCTAATAACTTTCTTACACCTAAATTAATTTGTAATACATTTATTCTTTTATCCCAATAAAAATTATGATTCCATTCACCAAGCTTACTTTTATCTGAACGACCATGAATAATATCATCACCAAGAAAAACATTACTTCCATCAAGCTTTTCAGTAATAACAATCTCTTTACCAATAATATTACTAATATCATCAGCAACACGGTCATCTTTATTAACACATTGACTAAAAGGTAAATGTAAAGTTTTTGGATATTTCATAATTTATCACCTGTAAAAAATTGGAGCAGAGGGAATCGAACCCACGACCGCCAGTATATCAGACTGGTACTCTACCAAAACTGAGCTATGCTCCACAAACGGAAGTGGAAGGATTCGAACCCTCGACCTTGAGGTTAACAGCCCCACGCTACTACCTACTGAGCTACACTCCCAATAAAAGAGTAATATCGGAAATCGAATCCGAGCTATCAGGACCACAACCTGGAGTGCTACCACTACACCATACTACTCATCTGAACAAATCTTTTTCAGCATCTCTATTAGCTTCCTTAGAAAAATGATTAATATACTCACTAACATACTCTTGTAAAGCAGGTTGAACAACCTTTTCCATATACTTTAACAAATAATTAGCTGATAACTCATTACTTTTATAAATCGAATAAGGTCTTGTAACCTCATTGTCTTCTGCATTATCCATTAATTCTCCATTACCTAATAACCTACTTTCATGTTCTCTATATGCTATTATCTTATTATGTTTGTTAAGAATATTAGTTATTTTATTAAAATCTTCACCAATTTCCTCTACGCTATATTCTTCTGACATAAATTATCACCTCTATAATGAATTGGGGATGAGAGAATCGAACTCCCTAAGTGCTACCACAGAAGGTTCTAAACCTCCCCTCTTCTCCAATCGAGCAATCCCCAAAAAAATAAAAAAATATTAATGGTCTTCAAGAGCCATAATAATATCTTCTTTTCTAACAGTCCTGCGACCAGCATGTCCAGCATAAGTCTGACCCCATGCTAAAAGCTTCAAAACATATTTAGTCGCTTCTTCCTGTACTAAATCAATAGCTTTAGGTGATACTCTGTTGATTCCACCTTCTTTACCTATTTTTTTAACTATACTTTTACTTACATTATATCTCATAAATTCACCTCTATATTTTATATGAATTGGAGGAATGGGATTCGAACCCACGAAGCTCCTACGAACACAGGGTCTTAAGCCCTGCCCTTTTAACCACTCAGGCATCCTCCATTAATGAAAAAACGACGGTGAGAGGATTTGAACCTCTGTGTACTACTAATACCATCGGTTATCTTGTTATGATATGAATGAGCATATCATTAATTCAAGACCGAACCAATAAACCAAACTCTGGCACACCGCCAAACGACCCATAGGGGAATTGAACCCCTTTCATTTGACTGACAACCAAATATGATAACCACTACACCAATGGGTCAAAACGACAAGAGCAGGATTCGAACCTGCGGTTACCTCTCGATAACATAGGCATAGCAAACCTACGGAATAAACCACTCTCCCATCTTGCCAACTAATTCTCTTCTAATAATCTTTTATTATAAAAATCTTTTCTTCTACTTGTAATCGTGGACTTACAACAACCAAGCTCTTCAGCACTTTCTTTAATAGAAAAACCTTGTCTTTCCAACTCCATCACTTTCTCACAAGTAACATCATCTCTATAACAACTATTTTTTTTCTTAACATCACTCAAAAATATCACCTACCATAATGAAAGCTACAGGAGGGATTTGAACCCCCAACCGTGGCTTTACAAGAGCCCTGTTCTGCCGTTAGAACTACCGTAGCATTTGATTTTAGGATTATTGATTGGTATGGAAACCCAAGGATAATCAATCCCATAAACCACTTATTTACCCAAATAATTATCTGTATGGTAAAAATACTGAGGAATGGATTTGAACCATTGCTCTGTGGGTATCTCAATGAGATATGTAGTAACTAAAAACTTATCAATAAATTATTATTTTACTTTATTTATAAAATATTTTGTCAAACATTAACTCAAACTTTTTTATATCTCATTTATGAGCCCACCGAAATAGACCAGACTATTCTACCCCAGTATGTTATTATATTATATCTTCATTATATATAAATGTTTGCATTGATTTTCAAAAAAAAATAAAAAAGAAGATTATTTAAATCTTCTTAATGGAATTATTAACAATAATAATATAAAAATACTAATTGGTAATCCAGTTTGTTTCATATTTGCTTTAACGATATTAATTTTATTGTTTTTTGAATTTTTAACTGGTGGTTTTAATCCCTCTGTTAATGTAACTTTATTAGAACTTTTCATAGGTTTTTTATAATTTAAAACTTGACCTTTATTAGTCTCATTATCTTCATTAGTTTCATTTATTGTTTTAACTTGTACTTTTTTTAATATGTAAATTATCTTTTCCTCTGAATATATAGGAATCTGCTCATAATAAAACTCTTCATCATGTTCAATAATTACAGTTCTTTGAGCTAAGTTTAAAAAATATCCTTGTATATAAAATCGTCCAGGATTAGAGCCAGTAGGAGCAACATTAGCTCCAGTCATATCAAAAGTGACAGTTAATATACCATCTTCTGTAAGACTAATAAGTATATCATTAACCAATTTTACATTATAAAGTGTTTGTACATGAGTTTTTAAGTTAAAGACTGATATATTATTCATTGGTATATATTTTACATTACCATTTTCATCTAAATAATATTGGAAATAAAACCTATCTGCAATTCTACCATAAAATCCTCCACCTTGAAAACTTCCACTAAAATAAATATCTATATATCCCATTCCATATTTTCCATATGTAGCTGAACTAAATACATTATATGTGTAAGTTGTATTTTTTCCATTTGGTGGTAAAAAATTACCCCAAGGTTGAGTACCTGTTCCACTTTGTACTAAATAATCTTCAACTTTACTTTCGTTATAAGCTGGTTTAGTAACTATCTTAGAACCATCCTCATATCCAATAATTTCTGACGGTTCTTTTATTATACTCTCAACATAATAATCATCCCCATCTATATTTATAACATCACTAACATTATGTGTTTCGTTTAGTGTAACATTAGTTCCGTTTTCCAAAACACCAATATTATCTGTTGCTACAACAGTAGATATTGAAAATAATAATAAAATTGTTATTGTTATTAATAATATATAATTTTTCATGGTTTACCTCCTATTAATTAATTATTAAAAATCTCTCATATAGCAAAAAAAATTAAATGCTACATATAATATTATGTCATTCATAGTATTTAAATGTTTCATAAAATTACAAAAAATAAAAAATGCTCCGCACGGGGTTTGAACCCGTCGCCACGGTTCGAAAGACCATGATGTTTCCAAATACACCAACGGAGCTATTTAATGGGCAATGCCTGAGTCGCACAGACAGCCAGGGGTTTTTCCCAAGCAGATATATACCCCACTTGTCTGGAATCCCTAATGTTTCTATTACACCAATTGCCCTACAAAGTATCTTTCATACAAATTGTCCTATTACTACTCTCACCATTAACAACAACACACTTTTCCGAACGGATATTGTGCCAAGGTACTGGTTTTACACCAGTATATTCTTTATTACAAATAGAATATTCATTCTCTTCAATTTCTTCTGTTGGCTCAATAAAAGAAGGTTGATTATAATCTTCATCAACTCCACTTATAGTATTTAATCCAACTAATATAAAACTAATAATTATTAGAAAAATTATTAAAATTTTCCATTTAATCATCATAATATTCCCAACCTTGCTTTTCATAATACATTCTTTTCAAAGCATTGTAAGAGTTTTTAGCTTCAACAAATTGTTTATCAGCATAAAGATAATCTATCCACTCACCTAAATCTTCACCATGATTACATCTAACTGCATAATTCATATTAAGATTATCAGCATAATTTTTTATAAAGATAGCAATTTTTTGTGCTTCTATACAATCATCATGAAATTGTTTTTTCTTTTTAAATATATCATCAAATTTTTTCATTTCTTCTTTAGTAAATGGAAATTCTGTCATTATTATCACCTATTTAAATGAGGAATGAAGGTACTGCCCCTTCTTCACAATGTTCCAAACATCATATCATACTTTTAGACCAATTCCTCTCAAAATATTTCTTTTAATACTAACTTATATATTACCTCACATGTTACAAAATCACTATAATACCCAATATGAGTAGTATATTTATTATACCTTATTCTGCACATCCACGGTTTGTTTTCAGCTATAATACCATTACTTAAAGTAGCACCAGTCGAACCAAACAAACCTTTATTTTCAACTCTTGAATTTTTAGAAATTAATTTTTTAGTTTTCTCGGTATGTAATCTTCCAACCTGATGTAGTTGTTTGTGCCTATAATCAGATAAACATACTAAATTAGTTATATCGTTATTAGTTTTACAACCATCAATATGATGAATAATATAACCAATTGGAATTTCACAACCCCAATAATCTTCCCAAACCAAACGAGATAATTTTTTATTATGAAAACCTTCTTTTCTTGATGTTATTACATAATATCCATCATCATTTATTTTTGCATTTCCATATTTAGTTTTTATCATAATAATCAACATTATTTTTTGTTGTGGGAAAAGAATAGATGAAAACCCACAAACAAAAACCTCTGAAAAATTTGACCGTAAGAAATTAAACGAAACAACGGTCAATTGGCATTGCAGGATTTGAACCTGCGACTTCCTCGGTGTAAACGAGGTATTCTACCAAGCTGAATTAAATGCCATAATATAAATGCGAAGTAGGGGAATTGCACCCCTATCGTCTCCTGTCTCCGAGTAATAACTCATGGAAGGGAGTTATGCTGCTATTACACCAACCTCGCAATACAAGGGGCTTATGCCCCTTTATACCAATCAATCAAATAATAAATCTTCTTCATCTAAATCAATATCAACAATATCTTCATCACCACAACAATTAAACTCACACTTACCAAAACGGATATCAAGTAAACCTTGATAATCATGCTCGCACCAACAATATTCATCCTCAGCACCAATTGCTTTAGCAAATTCTAATGCTCGTTCTTCAGAAATCTTATTAGATTCTTCCCAAAGTTTTTCTCTTTCTTCATCTGATATATCTTCTGATAATTTATATAAAATTTCTGTTATTTCTGGGAATTCTATTTGTATTTCATAGTCTTCACCATTAATAATAGTAGCACTAAATACATTATATCCATCAACTGGAAGTTTTATTTTCTTTAATTGTTTTAATAAGTTTATTTTAATCACCTACTTTTTTTATTAAGCTCCCCTACTCGGATTTGAACCAAGGTAAAGAGATTAGAAGTCTCCTGTGATATCCAGACTACACTATAGGGGAATATGAACAGGTCGTAAGGGATTTGAACCCCTGACACATGGATTAAAAGTCCAATGCTCTGTCCAGACTGAGCTAACGACCTAATAAAATGGAATCGATGGGATTCGAACCCATAGCCCTTTGCTTGCAAAGCAAATGCTCTTCCGTTAGAGCTACGACCCCTTATAGGATAAGAGAGATTCGAACTCCCACACTATGCTCTTCAGGCATATGTCCTCCCCTTAGACCATTATCCTTTTTTATATATATTTTTATTAACTTTAAGTTTCTTCTTTTTCTTAATCTTTAATTCCCAATTATAGCATTCTGTATGAATCATATTACAAGTGTCATAATGCTTACAATCAAAACATTTCTTGGCTATATTCTGCCTAATCCATTTTCTAATTCTATAAAGTATCATAATTTTTCGAAAAAAAATGCCCCAGCTTCACACGAGTCTAAAAAAGCTGAGGCAGGTTAACAAATGATAAATTTAAAAAAACTATGCAGTTTCCTCTGGATTAGCTTCATCCTCACTAATCTCTACTGTTCCTGTCTCGTCCACATTAGGGCTCATATTCCAAATTTCTTCTGGAATAGTATCAGGTAATCTATCTTCATTCCCTCTTACATAATTAAACACAGCTAATTTTTCAGCAGCAGGTATTCTTACTTCACCCAATCCTTGCACACCACCAGCAGTTACAATAATCCCTACAATATTAATAATTATAGCATATGTACTACCTGGTTCTATGTAATTAAGTGCAAAATTTAACAATTGAGGTAATGATACAATCAAAATACCTATAAGTGTTACAACCAATGAACCTATTCTATCTTTCATCTTAAAAGATTTCGCTTCATATTCTCCTACTTTAACCATTATTTTTTATCTCCATATATTATAAAACTTCTCACGACAAGTCTATATAATATATATTAACCTCATACTATATAAAGGTTTCGACAAAATTTCAAAGAATTGAACTTAAATACTGATAAACTTTATTTGAATATTGAATATGCTCTGGATGTATTTCTGCAAATTTCCTCATTAATTCTTCAATTGTCATCTCCTGGTTATTTGATATTAAAGTATTTACAATCGCTAATATATTTGGTTTTAATGTATTTTTTGTGCAATATTCTTTAACTATTTCTATTATTCTTTCTTGAGTTTCTGGCATATCTACTTTTTCATCTAATATATCTTCTTTTAAATCAGCATTTATCCATTGTATCATTTTGTCTCTTGAATATAAATAGTTATTTCCTATATTTTCAGTAAAAGTTCTTAATGATTTTCTTATCATTATTTTTGGAATACCATGTGGAAAACTATGTAGTTCTTCAATTGCACTTGGTTTATTTTTAATTTGAATTGTTAAATTCTTATCTTCTTTAGAAAACCCTGTCCATACACATCCTTCACCAATATATCCATTATCTTTTGTTAGTGAATTTTTATTAATTTCATCATAAATATATTTAATACTGTTATATATTTCTTTTGGATTGTTTACTTTATTGGATAGTAAAAAATCATTAAGATTATCATCTATATAACTAATATACCTATCTATGAAATCCATTGTTGGTTCGAGATGGTAAATTAATTTTTCTTTATCAATATATTCTAATTCAAAAGATTTGTTTGGTCTTTTAAATTTTTCATATTTTTCTATGTCATTTAATATTTTATTGTTATATGTATGACCGTTATTATCATACCCAAATAAAAATCTAATATCTAAATCTGTAACATCAGAGTAATTAATTTCATGTGGGTTGTTAGAGCCAAATAATTCAAAAAATATACTACCTCCATATTTTTGCACGAAGTTATGATATTTGTTTGTGTTTATTGTTGATAGCATGTCTAAGAATTGGTCGTCGATTACTGGTGATTCTCTATTTTTCTCGGTAAGAATTCTTCTATTTCTTGGAAAGGTTTCTAAAACAATAGTTTTATCAGAATCCATTAATGCAGTAAAACCAATGTTTGTACCATCTTCTTTTTCTCTAAAATCAATTTCACCCCTATAAAAAGGAGAAGATTCACCAAAAGAATGAAGTTTTGGAAAACCTCTAAGAATTTGCTCATTAAACTCTCCGTTAACAAGTTTAGTATATATAGAACCCTTAAACTCATTAAAAGTATAAGCTATATATCCATCAACTTCATTTCCTTCTGGTGTTTTAAATTTTATCTCTTTTAATTCTTTTGGTTTACATTTAAAAATTTTTGAGATTGACATTTTGTTGTTTCTTATATTCATTACTCACACCAGATATAAGTTTTGCATTATCAAGTTCTTGAATAGTTTCCAAATATTTTTTATTATATTCTTCTTCCTCTTCAATAAGCTTTCTCATTCTTTTATCTTCTTCATTTAACATTCGAGTTATTTCAGCATCATTCATTTTTATCACCTGTAAAATGCTCATTATATAATACTCTTTTATATTCTTGACAATAATCTATTGCCTTCTCTATATCTTTCATTTGGTCTATTGGGTCTTCATGTTTATCTTCTGCTCTTAAAATATATTTAATAACATTGAATTTAATTGCACCTTTATATTCTGCATTTGGTAATAAACCTCTTTCCATAAACCCAAATAAATCGAATCCAGCTTCTTCACTATAATAATAGTTTTCATCTTTATTCTCTCTATCCATAAATAATCACCTAATTAGTTTGAGTTTCAAGTAATCTTTCTTCAACATCTTTAACAGCTTCTTTAAACTCATCAACTCTATGACCATCTTCATCAAGACCATCAAAAGAAGTTAAATTATGAACAAGAATACCTCTTAACTGTTTTTCAATATCTTGGTCACGAGATTTAGCAGGTCTACCATAAGCAAACCTACAATCTTTATACATTAAAGGGTCAACTTCCATTAACCTAAACATACCTCTTCTTAAAATATCTGAATTAGTAACAAAAAACATCAACCTATCAATATTAACTTCATACATAGCAGGTTTAAGTTTAATAACCATAGACATAGAATTATCAGTTTTAGTTGAAATAATCTTAGCATAAATATTTAACTCAACAGTATTTGCTTCTTTAATTAAAGTATAAATTTTATTATAAATATAATTTCTATACTCTTTAACTTTATTATCTTTTATACCCCAATACTCACCAATATTAATAAAGATATTATAAAAACCTGTTTTTTTATTTTTCTTTAATCTATTATAAGCTTTAGGGATATTTTTTAATACTCTTGGAATTACTGGCTGTCCATTAACATGTTTTTCAATATTAAATTTATGCATATAAGTATCAGTATGAAAAATGTTTTTATCTTTTTCTGCACCTCTCATACCACCTTTTAATGCTGTTATAAATTTTTTCCATGTCTTAATTGAATGGAATCCATTATCTCTTTTTTCTCTTATAGATATACATTCATTTTTATTTAAAAAAGGATGATAGTCTTCCATTTTAACCATATATTGAGTAAAATCTTCCATAGAACCAAAGAAATAATAAACATCACCATCTTTTTCAACTCTTTTCATATTATCACTCGAATTTTATCCATTTTAAATCTTTTTCTTTAACTTTTTGTTCTAACTTTTTAATATTAACAGATGAAATACTTTTTCTTTTTTTATTTTCATCATAATACTGATAAACATATATAAAACCTTGTTTATATCTTATAGCTTTTACTTTATAAACTCTAAAATAACCAGTTTTATTTTGTTTTTTACTTTGTTTTTGTTTGCTTTTTTCTGTTCTTTTAACATTAATTTGATGATACCTCGAGTGCATACTTCTTTTTACACATTGTAGGTTGTTTATGTTCCAATTTAGTGGATTGTGGTCTATATGGTGTATTACATATCCCTTTGGCACTTTTATTCCATAATGGTCTTCCCAATTAAGAATATGAAGTTTTTTATTGCAATTTCCTTCTTTCGAAGAAACTATTCGATAATATCCTCTATCATTAATACCAGCATTACCAAACTTAGTTTTAATAACCATAAAGTATCACAATTACATTTCAGATAGTTCTTTAATGCCTTTTCTTACATCTTTAACTAAATCATTATCACTTTCAGCACCAAAAGAAACAAAATCACCAACATCAGCATGTGGAAGAAGAATATCAGTAATTAAATCATTCATTGGAATATTAGTTTCTTTCATCTCATCAAAGTACATAGCTGCTCTTGTTGTAAAATCAACTTCTATATTTATAGTATTATCAGCATATTCTCTTAATCCATTGAATAAAATTGCTGTATCTTTACTTACAAGATGTCTTTCCATTTGTGCATCGTAATCCATTTTAACTGTAATAAACCTATTTAATGTAGCAAAATCAAGTCTACCTCTTGCTGTATATGTAGAATTTGCTCCACCAATAGTGTTTCCAGCTGCAATTACACGGAAATCAGCATGTGCTTCAAAAATACCATGTGGAAACTCTAATATACCATTAGATAAAGCCATATTAACTTTAACAACAGCTTCTGGAACGGAAGCATCCATTTCATCAAATAAGAATAATCCACCTTCTGTAAATGCTTTGAAGAATCCTGTTGGTTGATACTCACCTTCTGCATTCTTCCATCCAAGTAATTGATATTCATCTGTAATTTGAGAAGTAGGATAGAACTCTAAACCCATAACACCAGCAATATCTTTTGCTAAATGTGTTTTACCAACACCAGACTTAGAAACAAGAAATACAGGTTTTCTATTTTGAACATAAGTCAAAATCTTATCAAACTTTTCGTGAGTAATAATTTCTTCTGGGATAGGAAGTTCTTCATCATTAACAATAATAGTTCTTACTGTTCTTTCAGTTTCAAGAACTCTTTCTGTAATTAGCTTATCAATATCCTCTACAGTTGTTTTTACAGTATTTCTTAAAGATGCTTTGGCTTCTTTGGCTGCTTCTTTAACAAAATCTTCCTTAGACCTATTTAATTCATCACGAACAGCTTGTAATTCTTCTTCGCTTAGTCCTTGTAAAGCTACGGCGGATAATGCTTTTTTACATCCATTACAAATATCTTCTGGATTTTCTGCTTCACAAGTTTGTGGTGTCTGAGGAGCATCTCTTTCACCATGATTATCATCAATAGCAGGAGCATTATCCTCACCTGCTTCGTTTTGTCTAAACCCACTTGGAGTGATACCGTGACTTTCTAAAATCTTTTCTAAATCTTCAATTTGTTCATCGAATGCCATAATTTACACCTTTATTGTATTAAAATATTCATTTGCTTCATTAATTGCATCATTAAATGCTCTTTCACTTATATTAATATTTCTTGTATTTTTTAAATTTTGTATATTTATATCTTTTATATCTTTCATTATAATACTTATATTCATATTATTATTTTCTGCAAGACCGTGCTTAATATTATATAAAGCACTACCAAACTCATTAGAAGCCACAATATCATCAGTAGACATTGCTATCCAATCATTTCTAAATTCTAATATTTTTTTATGTAATTTTGTTTTTTCTATATCTAAAAATATATCTTTTTCATTTTGAGGAACAACCATTTTTAATCCTCCACTTCTATAATATTATCTTCTAAAAACATAATATTAATTTTTAATTCATCAATATCTTGATACTTCATGTATGTTTCTTCACCATCTAATAAACAAGTCATACCATTATTACTGCTACTTATAAGCATACCCCTTTTAATATAATAGTACATATCCTCATAAAGTATATAGATATAAGATTCAAAGTTGTTTATCCATGAATCTTTTACAACATTAACTAATCTATCATATTCTATAAATAAATCTGATTCATATGATAGTAGTATTTTCTCTACATGGTGATATTTTAACCTCACTTTTGGAAACTCATTTATTACCAAAAAATCATCGGTAAAGAACAATTTACTGGGGTCTTTTAAGAAAACTTGGTCGTCACCAGTATCAAATACTAATTGAGAACCTTCTTCTCTTTTCATAAATGCTCTTGCCATCATTATGTCATCTTTTCTCATAAGTAACAATCCAAATTTTGTAGTAATTGTTTTGATGTTCTAAGAATATCATCTTTACAAATATTAATTGTTTGTTCAATATTATCTATATCTTGAGCAACAAAAAATATATAAAATTTTGAATGATGATTTTCAATTCCCATCATTTTTTCAACAACATAAGTAGTAAATTCAGCTTCAAGTTCACAACGAGGAACATACTCCCCAATATCGTGCTTAAAAAGATAGTGACACAATTCATGTATTAATGAATGAAGCTTGTCTATTTCTCTTGCATTTTGATTTATGTAAACTTTTCTTCCTGGTGGGAAATAAGCACCACCAACATTTTCTGGACATCTATTAGTCATTTCAACTGGATATTTGACTAAGCAATTGAATACACCATCAAATGTTATATTTTCAGGAACATTTATATCTACATTACTTTCTTTTTTTATTTTTTTCATTGTTAATCTCATCATGTCTTCAAAAGAAAAATTGTCTACTCCACCATTCTTTTTTTCTATAACAACTTTTGAAAAGTCGTCAAATATTTTTTCAACAGATTTTGCTTTGTCTTGTTGGTTGAAATCAACTATGTAATCTGAAAATCTATTTTTCAATTTTTTGACCTCCAGTTATCTATTATTTTTTATCATATATAAATCTTTTGTTTTTTGTGTCTTTTTCTGATGAAAATTTAAATCTCTATTCGGAAAGGTTTCTTGCTTCACATAATAAACAATAAAAAACTTTATGAATTAAAGATTTATCACTATTATTATTTCCTGCTGTGATAGTTAATTCAGCACCTTCAAATTCAGCTTCATTAATACCACCAAAATTTTTAATAATTAACTTAGGCATCTATTAACTCTCCTCTTTCTAAATCCATAATTCTAACTGGTTTTAATTTCTCACTTAAAGCAAAACGACCACCTTTAAACATAACATCAGCAACAACAACTTTTTCATTTTGTGTTAATATTTCAGTATAAATAAATTCATACCTTTTATTTTCAAACTCAATTTCAGCTCTAAAACCTCCTTTACCATCTCTACAAGAATAACAATGAACAAGAAATCTGTAATTACCTTCTGGCATTCTTGTAGTTTTAGGATATACAATGTTTTCTACTGCATATTTGTTATAATCAGATGGTGTAATAATATCAACATCTAAACTACCACCAGTAGAACTTCTCATATTACTATAATATATAGTGTTTCCATTTGGTTCTTGACAATGTGCATCCAAATCATTATTATCAAGTAACATACATTCATTCCATGCTATACTAAATCTTAAAGCAATATTTTGTGTTTTGCCTCTTAATTCTTTAACACGGTCAGTTATTTGGTCTTCATATTCTCTTGGCATAATTTAACACCTTTTTTTATCTATTTATTTTTAGTTCTTCAAAAATTTATTGAATCACCAATAATCTATATATTTCTAATCATATTTAAGTGTTTCGATATTTCTGTTGGTTTTCTTTTTATGATGATATTCTATATTAACATTTATAGTTTTATCAACATCATCTAAATATCCATTATCTTCACTTAATAACTCCCAATCTATACACTTAATAACATAAATCCAATAAGAACCATTTTCTTCATCTAAAACACCATCTACAATTTGATAAGGATTTATATGTTCGTCAACAAGTTGAACGGTTGCTTTTCCCATATGTTTTTGAAGAACCTTAATCATATCAAAATTCTTTTTATATTTAACCCTTATAGCATTATCTTCACCATTATACCTTATTCTTTGAACAACAGTTGCAGTATTATTCCAATATTCTTTACAAATAGCATTAGCTATTTCAGTTCTCATATTTATTTTTGGATACATTGTTTTACATGCTTTATAATCCTCATTTATCATCTAAATCACTCCATTCACCATATTTTTTAATTCCAGCTAAAAACATTAAACCCCTATTTATACTATCAATATCGACTTCTCTAAAAACATTATCTTCTCTATTTGCTCCTTCAATAAATTCACCTATTTGTCTAAGATAATCTATTGGTATTGTGATTTTACCATCTTTTCTTTCAATTTCATTATGTTTAAAAGTCATTCTACTCATTTTATACACCTGATACAATTTTTATTAATATTAATAATGCAAATCCTCCAAGACTAATCCCAAACATAAGAAAAACTATAATAAAATCTTCAAAGCCAAACTTTTCTTCCAATTTATTCACCTTCTTTAAGTTTTCTTAAAAACTCATCCATTTCATCAGAACAATTAGGATTTAAAGCTTTCATAATATCAGTAAACAATCTCATTTGACTCATTCCACTTCCATCCATATTATTACCACTATAATCACTTTCTTGGTTTGGATATGGTAATCTTGCCATTGTTTCTTCAAATTCTTGTGGTGTGAATTTTTGATGAGCAAATTCAGAACCATTTACAGCTACGGTTTGATGACCTCCAATATAAACAACATTACCAATTGGTTCATCATCTGTAATTAACTCAATATATGTTTTTTCATTTATTAATTGGTTCAGTTCTTCATCTGTAAACATAGGATTTAAAACACTTTTATCAACTTCAATACCATTAATTTTAATCATTTTTTCACCTTTGCTATTTTTTTTAGTTTATTTGTTTTAAATTTTTTATGTGTTTGTCTATTTTTTAATGTTTTTTTTATTTTTTTCTTTTTCTTTTTATAAATATTTTCAGGTTTAGTCGTATGTATTATTCTGTGACACGACTCGCACAGGGTCATAGAATTTGAAGGGTTATATTGTAACCACCTATGACTTCTTTTTGGTTTTATATGGTGATTTGTTAGTTTTTTAGTAGAACCACACATCTCACAATTATCTTTTCTTTTACTAACAAAATTACCTCTTATCAACCCACCACAATAATCATCACCACACGACATTAAATAATCACCAATAAACTTTATTTTATCAATTGGAACACCATTCATCCCTAATTCTAAAATAATATCATCACTAATCTTTTTAACCATTTCATTTTGTTTTGAACGATAATCAGAGTTTAAACTTTTCCATATTATTTTCTTACTCTTATCACTATATCTCAAATTAAAGACCTCCATTCCTAAAAGTATTAATCACCATAGGTTTTTCATTAGGTATAACACCAAAAGAAATAAAACCATCATCACTTGATAACATAACAACTTTTAATAATACTCCTAATTCAGTAATTGATAATTTCTTATAATATCGCCAATCAAAATAAATCATAGGTTCTTCCCATACAATTATAAAATCATCAACAAAATCAGGTTCTTTTTCACCAATATACTCCATAATAGTGCTATACAAATCCTTATATTCTTTTGTAAATAATTCCACTTTATGTTCTTTCATAATATGCCTCCTTTAAATCTTGTTCACCAATATAAAACTGCCCCTTACCTTGTAAGTCAACCAAAATTCTTTGATTTGGTTTTATACCAAACCTAATTATCTCATAATTATCTTTTTCATTATAATTAATATATCTTTTCACAAAAATACTAAAAGATGAATTATCATTTTGCTTAGCAATCTCATTAAAATAATACTGTTCACCTTCAACCATCATACCGACATCATCATACAAATAATGTGTAACTTTTGGATATCTTGATATATCTCGATAATCTATTCTATCAATAATTTGTCTTACTAATAATAATATAGTAGCATATAATACTGGATTTTTTCTTGTAATAAAAGTCATAAAGAAACCTCCTCTAAAAATAAATCATTATATCTTGGCAAATCTATTAAAAATCTACTACTTTGACCTCCAAAACCAGTATCGCACTCTATTTTATCATCAAATACAAAAAAACGAATACCATTACCAATCATCTGATGATTATCATCTTTCTCTTTTACAAAAATAATCCAATAATCTTCAACTCTTGAAATCTCATAAAAAAAGAAAACACAATCATCAACCATAAAACCAATCTTATCATATAAAGCATGACCACTATCAGAAAACTCATTCATATCATACTTATCAATAACAGCCACACTCATTTGAAGTATATGGATATATTGTTTTAGTGAATAAGCCATTTGTTTATCTTTCATTTGGTAAAATTGACAACCAAGATATGATTCAGGAATATTACTAAAGTATCCTATTTTGTCGCATGAGTAATTTGATGGATTATTAAGTGTAATCCTATCATATTGTTTAAAATGCTTACAATCAATACACATTGTCTAACCACTTTTGTTTTAAATCGAAAGTATTTGGTGCTGACTCTGTATTAACTCTTATAGTTAATTTATCATCACCACTTACATAAAATCTAATAATACTACAATTATTATCATTTTCAGCAACATGAATCACATAATCAGTAATACTATTAATAGTTTTAGTAAGAATATTTTTCATTATAAATATATTATCATCAACATTTATTGTTCTTTCATATTCAAAAGCTTTTGATTCACTACTTTCAGCTAATTCTAAATTTTCACTATTAATTAAACTAATAAATGGTGGATAATTATTTATAATATTTAAACATTGTTTAAGTATTTTGACATATATTTTAATTGGATATTTCATTTCATAATTTCTTAATTTAAAAGCTTCACAATTAGAATAACCTTTATGGTAGTTATTTGTATTAAAATAAAGAACACCAAATACATCACAATGAGTAACTATGCTACCATCACGATGTAAAGAACCTTCTGAATAATGAATACAATCTTCACACATATTAATCAGCTTTAAAATTATAAATTGGTTTTACAATATCAATTATCTCAACACTATCTCCTATATTATCTAAAATATCATCAATTGGTTTATAACTATCAGGAGCTTCATCTAATGTTTTATTATTTAATGAAGTAGTATAAATACCTTTCATTTGTTCCTTAACAGTATCTAACTGGATTTTTTGTTTTGCTTGTTTTCTTGATAATATCCTTCCTGCACCGTGAGGAGCAGAACAATTCCAATCAATACTACCTTTACCTCTTCCAATAATACTTCCATCTCTCATATTAATAGGAATAATCAAAGTTTCATCTTTATGAGCTGAAATTGCCCCTTTACGAAGAATCATTTCATCAATACTAATATAATTGTGAACAGATTCAATTCTGCTCATAGCATTAATAACAGTATCAAGAACATCATAAAACTTTTCTTCTTTATTAATATAATTATAAACAATATCAGCAAGAATTACATTACGATTCATACTTGCATATTTTTGCATAATGTCAACATCATGTAAATAATCTTCCATAAGTTGATTATCTAAGTATGATAAATCTTTTGATGGTCTATAAAAACTTTCTTTATAAATATTTATACTTTCACCAATCATTGTATTATCATCTGCCTCTTCAATTATTAAATTTACACCTTCTTTATATTTACTATCATATAGTTCTTTACAGTATTTTTCTGCACATTTTTGATAATGTGTAGCAACTTGTAATCCTATTCCTCGAGAACCTGAGTGAACAGCTAATATTAAATTCCCATCCAAATTAGATTTATTTAATTCAATAAAATGATTACCTCCACCAAGAGAGCCAACAGCTTTATATCCTTTAATAATATTTACTTTTGGGTCATATTCACATCTTAATTTATCTAAATGTATATCATATTTTTCAAGCAATTTTTGCCTTGAACCTCTTCCAACATTAAAACCACTTGGAATATGTTCTCTAATAACTTCATCAAGCATTTCAGGAACAATATCAACATTATCAAACTTTATAGCAGTAACTCCACAACCAATATCAACACCCAACAAATTTGGTGTTATTTTATCATTTATTGTCATTGTAGTGCCAATAACACAACCAGCACCAGCATGACAGTCAGGAGCTATCCTTATTTTGCTATCTACATATTGTTTTTGATTACATAGTGATTTAATTTGCTGTTTTGTAGTTTCATCTATGTTATCTGTAAAAACCTTTGCACTATTATACTTTCCTTCAATTATCATCTAAAAACCATCCTTAAAAACATTACCCAAATAACACCAACCATCATTCCTATACTAAAACTTCCCCAATCAAACATCATCATCACTCCAATCAAACAATTTAACAACAAATTCCTTTTTATTAACAATAATATCTAATGTTACAATAGTATATCCAATAACTGGTTCTAAAATAACTTCTTTAACTACTAAGCTTTTATGGATATCGTCTATGTCTCTTTTTATTATTTTTGAAAAGTCCAAAAACTCAATAGAAAGAGGATTATTTTTTTTATCAACATCTATAACACAAAATGTTTGTCTTGTTCCTATATCCTCTGAAACTTCGTATTCACCGTCTTTATCAAAAAATATAAATATGGCATCGCATGTTTCGTCATATGAGTGTTCACAATTTTTAAATTTATATTTCTTCATCATATATCACCTTAAATTATTAATACTTAAATCACTATCTAACAAACTTTTAATCATTTTTACATGATTAAAACTATATGTGAGCTGATTACCAATCATATCTTCATCAACACCTATTTTAAACTCAATATATTCAAAATTAATAGAAGGAAATTCATCTTCAAGTCTGTTTATTATTTCTTCTTCCATTTTTGATATTTCTAATGTGTTAATATGTCTTCCTGAAAGTCTATCCATTGCTCTTCTTATTTCATATTTAGTTGCTTTCAAGAAATCAAGAAACATTTCCAGACAAAAAGGATTAAAAAAATAATTAATAACATCCTCAATATCACTAACAGTATCAATACTGGATATTAATTGTCCTTCTAAATCTAATCTGGTGCTTAACTTCATAAAACTCACACAAATATTATATTATAATTCATCATATATAAATCTTTCTAAAAAATTACCAAAAACCAAGACGAATATGAGAATATGGATATGATGGATTACTTATTTCTCTTGCACCTAATCTTGTTTTAAGGTCAGTTGCTTCTTCTCTTGTAATATAATGAGACCTCTCATCAGGTTCATCAGTAATATGCATTCCCATTAATTTTATATTTATTTTAGTTTTTTTAACCTCAGTTTTAATTTCTCTAAAACGAAGTTGTTCTTTATAATTCTCTATTAAATACTCTTTTGCTATCTTTAATGTTTTATTTAAAAGTCTTAAACTTTTTTTATATTCATTAAAAACTAAATATTCTTTTGTCATTAAATCACGAAAACGAGGGTCAATTCTATCATTTATCATTTTTTCACCACAACATGCATATGTTCAAAATAAGGAATAGCAACTCTATCAATACCATCTTGGGCTAATGCTCTCATACAATAATGATATTGTTTTTCTAATTTATTTAATAAATTAGTTGTGAATTGAACTAATAATTCAGGTTTAAGATAAAGTATTTTTGTATTATGACCATCATTTATATAAGACAAAATTATATCATCATCATTTTTTGAACTTATAACATTATAAATAGTGCTTTTATATTCTTTTTCATATTCATCTATCTTTTCTTCATATAAATCATGTAATTCATCAAATTCTAAATTTTCTTTTGCTATTTTTTTAACATCTTCTTTATTCATTCTTCCACCACTTTTAATTCATTAAAAGGTGCAACTCTTTTATAACGATTCATAACAACCTCAAAATACCAACCAAAACTTTTTCTTGTTCTAAGAGGAATAGGAGTAATTTTAGCACCTAAAATATTTGATATTTTTTGTAAATGTTTGGCACTAAGATTAGTTTTTCTTTTAATCTCAAAACCACCACCATTTACATTAAAGTTTTTATAACCCAATTCTTTCAAAATATCCCTAATTTTATCTTGTGTAGAATTGTCTAACTTCTTCATTACAGGAACACGAGGTTCTATTAACTCAACTACTCTTTCTGATTTAGTCCAAAATGGCAAAGAACCCCATCTTAAAACAACAGTATTATCATTATAACCAATACATTTTAAACTATAAGCACGATTATAACCCTCATCAGTACCAACAATAACTTTATTAAACACTACTGGTGGTATTAATTCATATTTATCAAAAAGTTTACCTCTATTCCAAGTTAAATTTTCTCTACTTTCACCTTTCTTTAAACAATACTTTTCTTCAAAATCAATTTCATCTAATTCAAAAACTTCATTTGTTTCTTTATCTCTAACTTTATAAATTAAATCCTCAATTTTCATCTTTCTCTACCTCATTGTCTATCACTAAAACCTAATCTTTCAAAAAAATCTATATTAGAACTTTGTGTTGTATTGAAAACTACTATTGTTTCTTTACTTAATGGTTTAAATAATATAATAAAATCTGTATTTACAAAAGAAACTCCAATTATCATTCCAGTTGAAATAACAACAGAATCAACAAAAAATTCTTTATCATTTATATTTAATCTTATTTGTGTACCATTAAATACTGTTGAATAACATAACCCATCATCTTGGACTTCAAAATTATTATGGTGTTCTTTTATAAAATTAGCAAGTTCATCAAAACCATTAATCAATTCTGATTTTTTATATCCATACTTAAATTCATCTGCCATCATTTTTTAACCTCTCAAATTCATGATAATGAGTAAAACCCAAATTTAATATATTATCTTTTACAGGATTATTATCAGTATTATGAAAAAATACAAATGTAAACTTATGATATAAATCCCATATAATACCTAAATCAACATATCTTGCTTGAATACCTATTCTATGTCTATTAAATATTAATACATGAGCTAATTGTATTTCTGGCATTCCTCGTATTTTTAAATCTACTGTTGGAGTATAATCTAAAAGTTCAATATCATCTTCATTATATGTATGAAAACTTTCATGATTTTCTTTAATATAATCATAAATATTGCGAAAATCAAGGTTCATTCCTTCTTTTAAATACATATTTTCAACACTCATACAAACTACCTATTTATCATATATACTATATAAATGTTTTGGTTTTTACCATAACATATCATTTGATAAAGTTCCTCTATGCATTCTTCCAGTTTCGTCCATACTTTCATATGTAATCCCTGTGTTCTTTATTTTATATGATACAGCACCAAATAAACCACTTTCTATTGTACCACCTTGTACTGTATAATAAACATTTATAACAAAAAAACCTGAACTTTTTGATAATGTTACTTCTATAACATTTGGTATTATTGGTGAAACATAAGGATATTTGTCAATAAAATCAGCTTTTTTAAAAGAAAGATATGAGATGTTCTTTTTTGTTGGTTCTGTTTTAACAATGTTATAACAGTCAAAAAATAAATCAGAAATTTTTCTATCTATATCCACAAAATACACCTCATATTCTTTCATAATTCAGACCTTTGAAAGTTTCCTTCTTTTTCAGTACCATTTGGAAGTTCTATTATATAAGTTACCCAATCAAAATTAGCATTACAAAGATATTTAATACTTATATTTCTTATATTATCTTTTCCTTTACCTATAAATTCAACAAGCATTTGAGAACCTTTTATTTTATATAACCTTACAACATCTAAATATGGATATGCTGATGGATTATAATATGATAAAAAATCTACTCCATCAAATCTATGTCGTGTAGGTTCTGTTCCTCTTGTAATAGTTGCAATACAAGCTTTAAAAAACTCCATAACATCTTCTTTCGGATATTCACTCATTTAAATCACTTTTTGAAAAATTTCCTAAAATTTTTTCATTACTAAATCTTGGGTCAAAATATTGATAATAAATTTCTCCATAACCAAAATCTTTATTAGCAATTAAATAATAATATTCTGAATTAATATCCCAAATATCTATTGAAATTCCTGATTTTTTTATATTTAACTTTGCACCTAAAAAATTTGTTCTTGAATTTTCAAAAAAATAAGCATTAGTTATATTATCAGGAAAATAATAAATATTATATTTTGAATGGTGTATGAAACACTCACAATTCATTATTGATAAAAAAACTTTAAAAACAAACATAGCTCTATTGTGAAGTATTTCCATTCTTCTTACTTTTTGGGCATATCTTAATTCTTCTCCTGTTAAATAACCATCACCCAACAAGAACACCTTCTTCTAAAACCGTACTCATTCCTTCATAAACTTTATAAAAAATTCTAAAGTTTGTAATAATAAATACATATTTTTGATTATTGTTTCTTATATAGGTTTTAATTTTAAAATTTTTATTAGGAATTGGAACAGCAGAATTTGATGTTGATGTAAAATTTTGTGATGAAAAAGTTATTTTTTTATATACTTTCCAAAATCCAAAATTAGTAAAAGGTTTTTCTATTGATATATAATTATCAGAAGTATTATATTGGTCTAAATTTTCTTTTTTTAAAGCTATAATTGATTCAGTAAGAACAAAAATCAATCCTTCACTACTTCTTTTAGTCATCAAAAATCACCTATCAAAATTACCTTTATTTATAACTTTAAATCTACCACCATCAGCTTCAAATTCAGTATACTTAATATAAAGTGGAAAAATATCAAATTTAATTCTATAAGAACCAAATATATTTAATCTAATAGTCATTAAACTCTTTTTTTTAGATTCTTTGTCACATGAAAGTGATATCATACTACAATGATACCAAAAATTATCTTCATAATTAGAATCAAGAATTAATTTAAGAGATTCTTTGGTCTTAACAAGATATTCTCGTTGATAAATAAGTTCTCTTACTGCTATATCAAAATATTGTGGTATTGTATAAGCCAACATACAAATCAATAACTATAAATATAATCACACCAAGTACATTGCATTATAGCTTCACTAAAACCTGGTGTACTTGTCATAACCATTTCCTCATCACAACAAGGGCAAAAAGTCTTATCTAAACTTTCTTCATAAATTGGTTCAAAATTACAAGTTTCTGGTGTTTGTATTTCAAGTTCACAAGAAATCCATTTTACTCCATCAGAACAAATTTTATAAAAACCATTCATAAAAAAACACCACTTTAATCAAAAATAAAAAGTTTTAAAGAATTTGGTGTTTTAATATCAAAACTTTCATAGTTACCATCAACATCCGTATAAAAAAATCTATAATATGTGGGTTTTTTATCAGAATATCCATATTCATCTATGAATCCACAATCATTTGTTATAACAACTTTTCCATTTACCCTAAGCTTTATATAATCATCACTTTTATATGTAGTGAAATCATGATTACAAAATTTTAATCTATCACCAATTTTTTGAATAAAATATTTTTTTAATGGTTCATAATAATCTTCATATAAAATTTCTTTTTTTTCATATTCTTGTTTTTTTCTTTCTTTTAGAATTTTTGCTTTTTCTATTTTTTTTAATTCTTCTTCATTAAAAGTATTACTTACAAACTCTCCTGGCATATCTTCATCAACATCAGGTTCTCTAAATTTTATTTTTTCCTCTACATTTTTTCTTTTAAAAAAATCAACAAAACTCATGCTCTGCCTCCCATATCTTGAAAGACCTTATCCTGACATCTCTGACAAAGACCACTAATCCTAAACTCTGTTTTAGACAAATCATCTCTTAAATCAATTACAGGATTAAACTCAACCCTACAAGACGGACAAACAAAAATTCTATCTTCTAAATCATATCTTGGCATATTTATCACCACCAAACTTCAGTCATCTTTTTAACAACCATATCAGAAATGGATATTTTGTTCTCATAATAGCATGAAAAACAATATCCATTAAAATAATTATCTGATATAGTTTTTTTGCAATTTTTGCATTTCAATTAAAAACCCCATAAATAATATAATCCCCAAGTTCCCAACCCTCACTTTAACATATAATTATGATACTGGTAGTAAATTGTAAACACATAAATTGTATTATGGCTCATCAACCGAACCAACGAATAGTGACCAACTGAATTGTAGAGGTCCTTTTTCACGGTTGTTTGTATCCCATTAACTATATAATCAAAGCTACCGACATATTATTTAAACAAGTTCAGTTTGCCAATTTGACAACTGAATTTGACTATTGATTTCCCTGTACTCTTTTGAGATTAAGGAAATCTTTTTTTGGATGTCACCAATATCCACACATGGCTCTATTGGGTCATCTCTATAAGAACTACCCATACTCTCATGCATAAGATTGTCTAACATATTTTTCTTATTCATAAGACTATTTTTGTATGCGATAGCATCAGCAACAATCATACCACTTTCTAATGTAGTATTAAGATTATTATGATTAATTTTGATGATTAATTTACGAAGTTTTTCTTCAACTTCTGACCATTCGTCAACAAGTTTAAGAACATCTTCATTAGGAGTTCCACCTTTTTCAACCTTAGCATTTCTTCTTATTCTTCTTTCAAGGTTGTTTTTTACAGTTTTATACTCTTTTCTGAGTATTAAAGCATCTGCAATTTTCATAATTTTATTACCTCCATTTAAATTTATCACAAACATACATTTCAGAATAAGTATCGAAATCTTTATCCCAATCTATCCATTCTTCATATATGTCGCTTTCTTTTTTTCTTAGTGCTTCTGCACCGTCTGGGTCTTTTAAACAAATAGCAAAACCACCATCGTAATCTGAAACACAATATTTACATGTTCCACAACATTTGGCTTTTCTATAATTAACATTTTCTTTATGATTCATGTTTTTTTGACCCTCACAATAACTATTAGTTTTCTTAGTATATAAATGTTTTGGTTTTTTTAGAATAATTTAATACCTAAACCAATAACACCAAGAATAATTAAAACAAAACCAACAAACATCATAAAATTCATAATTAACACCACTTTCTATATTTTTCATAATTAGAATCGCTAAACACTTCCATAATATCTTTATCTTTGTTTTCTTCTAATCTTTGAAGTAATTCTCTTTTAGAATCACTTATAAATATACTTCCATAACTTTCAAGTTTATCTCCAAATATTGTATGACTTCTTTTATCTAAATGTATTACAAATGGTCTTTGATTTTTCATATATTCTTTAATATCTGCTATAAATTCAGCAGTATCTTTTACATAAAATAAAGAATATTCATTTTTACCAGAACTTCCAACTCCTCCTGATGAACATTCTATCTTAAAACAATATTTATCTTTTTCTTCGTTATACTTTGGTTGTGAAATATATAAGATACTTGATACTCCAAATAATAAACTCCACAAACTTTTATGTCTTTTTCCTATGGTTTCAATCTTCATTTTTATTTCTCCTTCTTATTCCTAAATAATCATTAAAAGCATCTAATAATTCTTGTGGTTGTTCTGTTGGTTTAACCCACCATTTTTCTTTTACTATTTGACCAATACGAATCATATCAGAACGACTGCCTAAACTAAAAACTCCCTCCATACGAAGTGGTTGACCTTCCAAATCTTCAAAATACTCAACATCTAACTTATCAAGTAAATCAGGCAACTCCCATATATTAATAAATTCTCTACCAACTAAACCGTCTTGATTCCAAATTAATTCACAACCTAAGCTTTGTTTTAAACTATTGTAAGTAAGACCAACTCTTGCAGTTTCAACTAAAACATTCTTTATCTCTACATTATCTGGTACAACCCTTCTTTCTTTAACCATCTATATCCCTCCAATAATCACTTTGTTTAAATTTACCATCTAAACTATCTATTAACATTTTTTGACTTAAATCAGCTTTTTCTTTTGCCATTTTAAATTCTTTTTCTTTTTTTATATTTTCTTCATTAAACCTAATTTCTTGTTCAATACCAGAAACTATTCCAAACCATTGAATCTCATCAATTTCTAATCCATAATCACCAGGATTTTCTTCTAACAACTTTCTGGTATTATCAAGAATTTCTTTTGCTTTAACAAGTTTTTTATGAAGTTCTACTCTTTTATTAGTATAGTCGTCCATATTCATAATCTATCCCTCATCTAATGATTGTGCTAATCCTAATAAACATCCTCCAATAAAACTACCAATACTTAAATAAGTTAATATTGTGTTTCCACTTAAAACTCCAACAATAACTCCAACAAACTCTAAGAAAATTAAAGTTCTTCTATAAAAAGTATTTTGTCTCATATTTACACCGTTTCTTTCATTTCAGCTACCCTTTTTTTACTTGATGATAAGTTACATTCTTCTAATGTATGGTCTTCATCATTAAAATGGAAAATAACTATTGCTTTGGCTTCGTTATTTTGTTCAATATTTTGTTCGTTTGGAGCTAAACTAAAAGCAGAACTCAACATAGCAATAACAAAAACCAACACTAACACAAAAATAATAACATCAACTCTAAACTTCATACTTATACACCTATTGTATTTTCAAATCTCTATTTTCTAATTCTAATTCATCTATAATATACTGTTTAATACCTTTTAAAGCTTTTGTAGAAATCTCTATTTTACCATTTAAAACTTTAATCAAATATTCATCTAATGTTCCATTACTTACAAGGTTTATAATTAACACACTACTATGTTCAGAACCTAAACGATGAATACGACCAGCCCTTTGATGTAACTTAGAAGGATTCCACGGTAAATCAAAGTTAATCAAAACATCAGCAACTTGCAATTTATCCAAACCAAACTCACCAACTTCAGACAAAAACAAAACACCATAATCCTCATTAACAAACTTATCACGAATTTCGTCCAACTTATTACTATTCTTACCACTTAAATAAAGTGCATGGATATTGTTGTCATCTGCTATTTTTTCAAATCGTGGCATATTAGAAGTATATTGAGTAAAAACAACTATTTTTCTACCTTCAAGATTATTTACAAGTATATCTTCAAGTAATTCTTCTTTTGAACTTTTTTCAAGGTCTTCCATATATATTGCAGGATTACTTGAATGCACTTTTAACATTGCTAACTTACCAATAGCTTCTTTATCAGATTCTTTAATTTTATCTGCACAGTTTAATTCTTTTCTTGATAGATTTGTATACATTTCCATTACTCTTTTTTCTGGTAATTGGTCTGGTACATCTTGTTCGGTTTTTCTAAATACTAATTCTTTATTTTTTTCATAAAGAGATTCTAATGGAAGTTGTTTTCCTGTTATATCTTCTTCTGTGTATTCTTGATAAAATTGTCCAAGACTTCCATAAAAAGCTGGAACTGTATTATCAGCTATATTAAACAATTCTGATAATCTATTTTCTATTGGTGTTCCAGTAAGTGCTATACGATATTTGCTGATTATATTATGAAGTGCTTGGGCTCTTCTTGTTTTCCAATTTTTTATACGACTTGCTTCATCAATTATAAGCATATCTACTTGGATATTAATATTATAGTCTTCTCTCCATAGTATATCAAAACTTGTTATTACTAATGGCTCTGTTTGTAATAAATACTTTCTATCAGACTTTTTAGTTTTGCTACTAACTATTACAGCTTTTGTACCAAAACTTTCTTCAATTACATCAGCCCATTGTTGTAATAATCCAGCAGGAGCAACAACCATAAGGTTTTTTGCATCAGATTCAAAAAAACACATCAAACTGGTGAATGTTTTGCCAAGACCCATGCTCATAGCATTTATACCAGACCAATTATGTTCTCTGAAAAATTCAACACATTCTTCTTGATATGGATATAATTGGATATTTGGTTGTAGTTGAATTGTTTTTTCTCTACTACATTCACCAAATTCTTTTACTTTAAAACCATTTTCTTCAAGTATTTCTTTTATTCTAAATAATCCACTTGGATTTGCTATATATTTTAATCTTTGATAAGATTTATTATTTATAAATGGAAGATTTTCAGTATCTAATTTAAATGTTTCTTCTTCCTCATTATCTATTAGTGATAATTCTAATCCTTTATTTTCTGTTTTACTTTCTATTATATCATATTCATGTACTTGAAAAGCATTTTGCAATACTTGTAAACCTTCTTTATTTACAGTCCATGCTTTTTTATCAGGATTCCATTCTCTGTATGGAAGTGCTTTAATATTATCCTTAAACTGTTCGTCATAAGGAAAACTTAAATCAAATCTACCATCACTTAATTCTCTACATTTAATCTTCATTAGAATGCCTCTTTTTCATTTTCTTCTTTTAATAATTGACCATTAGCTAATATATATGTTGAAAATGGGTTTGGTTTTCCTACATACATTATTATATCACCATATTTACAACTTTCTGCAAATTCACTTTCATCTAAAATTTTAATATTATCTAAAAAACCTTCAATTTCTTTTATTTTATCAAAATTATTATCAATCCATCTTATTACAGCAAACAACTCTTCGGCACAAAAATCATATTTTGATGTAAGAAATGTTTTTAATAATTCATTATTTTTGTCTTTATATAAAATACTATTTCTGTTTATTATTCTTCTATACATTTCAGATTGTATAAAATTAAACTTATCACGACTACTATACCATTTTTTATATTTATAGTATTTTTGTATTAGCATTTGGTTTGATACTAATGGATGTATTTTCATTTTCTATCCTCTTTTTGAACTCTTATACCATGTTTCTTTAAAACTTCTTCACAATCCTTTAATTTATTTAATTCTTTACATTTGTTTATAAAACATTCAAACTCGTCATGAATTTCATCAAAACTCAAATTCGGACATACAAACTGCACATCATTTATTAATTCTTTTATATGTTGTGGAATACCTTTTTTCATTTAAAACCTCCCAATATGTAATATTATAATTTACTCCCTTATAAATCTTTCGATTTTTCAGCATAAAACTCTTCAATACGATTAACCAACAACATATCATCAACAAAAACATTCCTCAAACAACTCAAATCAACAGAACACAAACCCATACCATCACAAAAAAAATGAGCCAATGGATATGTTGGTGAATTGTTAATCCAAATCTTATTACAATGAATAATAGTCATATCAAAATCCTCTCTGTACCAACGAGGTATAATTTTTATATCACATTTTTTAGTATTTTTCCAAACAAAATTATTTATATCCATTTTTTCTTGTTTTATAAATCCTTTTTCTTCTATTTTTTTTATAAAACCTTCTATTCCATCCATCCATATTCTTTCTGGCATAATTAATCACCTAAATTGTATTTTTTCACCATAATATTGAGCATTAAAACCTAATTCTTTTTTTCCTTCTCCTTTAAAATATTCTTGAAGTTCGGCTCTATGGTTTTCTCCAAATTCTGTATAAATATTAATATTAACATGAGTAGATTTAACACTAACATTATATCCAGTTATGCAAGGGAATTTTTCTACTAAGTAATCACCAATTAAACTAAATTTATTTTCTACAATTTTTTCTATTTTTTTATAATCAGTAAATACATTAGTAGCAGTATCATATAACTGTTTATATTCTTCATTCATTGTTCGTATCCTCTCTATAAAAGTCGTTTTTAATTAATTCTTCAACAATCTTTTTATCTTCATCAGTCAAATCAACAAACTCTTTAAAAAAATCAATAAGTTTTTCTCTTGGTATTTCTTTTTCAAAATCATTTTCAAAATATAAAAACTCATTATAAGCTCCTATGATAGTTTCCATAATTTCTATTTTTATATATTTAAAAACATCTTTAATCATCCATTCTCGTTCTTCAGCGTCACAACCATCAAATAAATGGTTAACATATTCATTCTGTAAATTTGGCATAAAATCTAATCCTCCTCATGTAATAAATACCTTATAAATTCAGTTTCATTTGGTAAATATCCTTGTTTATAAAAAAAGTATAACAATCGTGATAACAATAAAGCAGTATCTCTATCTATATGCATAGCTGTAAAGTCAGATTTAACTTCACCATTATCATCTAACTTATCAACACCTACCCATATAGCTTCTTGTTCAGCAGATGAACTACTATACACATCAATACTTCTTTCTTGTGTATCATCAAACCTCCATCTTCTATTTTTATGAACTAATCTTCTAATCATCTAAACTCATGCCTCCCCCTACTTAAATACTCACCCAAACTACTAATTGCAGAAGGAATAGAAGCAATTGTATTTGTATGTCTACCTTTCAAATCAACCATACTTCTAAAATGTTGTTCCATTCTTATAGAAACTTCTGTATTTGTTCTAATATTTGTAGCAATATCACCTAAAATACCACACATATTATCAAATGGAACTGTTTTTTCACTTAAAAGATTATTATCTTCAACCAGTTGTATATTTTTATTAACCATGTCTTCCAAATCTTGTTTCAAAATGGATATTTGGTTTTCACAATCGTCTATTATATCCCAAAATTTTATATAGTCTTCTGTCATCCATTCTTGGTTTACATCAACATAATGTAGTGGTTGTGATGTTTGTCCTTTATCCATTAAAAATTTAGTGCCATCATCGGCAGTAACAAGGTTATAGTTTATGCTTTTATAATCATTCATACTTACCATAATAATCACGGAGTATAACTATAAGTGCTGTGATATTCAGCTTGTTTTTCTAATTCTTCAACTCGTTCATAATTTCTGTCAGTCAGACCTTTTTCTTTAAGTTCAATTACTTTAAGTTTATTTGCTATACATAATTGATTAGCTATAAGTAATAAATTATGTTCACTTTCACCTTCCATATTATCTCCTCTTTAAAAAACCTTTATCATTAATTATACTATTTTCTTCTATTATTGAAAATAAAATAGCACAACAATAATTATAATCTCTTCCAATATTCTCTTCTATTGAATTTACTGCTTTTTTAAAACCACATGGTAACATTTCTAATACTTCATCTTCACATATACTAACATTTGTCATAAATATTGCCTGATAATCTTCTTCATACATATTTATTCCTCATCTTCATCATTTGGTATTATAGTAAAATGAATTTGTGTTTGGTCTATCATAACAGATTTTCTATTTTTATCACCACGAAAAGCAACTACTTTTGGTGCTTCATTATTAATAATTTCACCTAATTTAGTTAAACTCGTACTCGGACGAGTAGTTTTAGAATTAAACCAACTAACAAAAGCAGAAGTAATATAAAACTTACCATTATGCCCTCTAAGACCTGGAATAAAACCTTCTTCAAGGAGAAGAGCATTAGGTTTATTATGTCTTGCTAATTCAGAATTAATTATAGAGTACATTTCTTCTTCAATATCTTCATCCTCATATTCACTTGCCTCTAATGTATCATCAGACCAATATATATTTGATAATGTATATTCTTCTAAATTATTTTCTTTAAGAACCCTATCAACACAATCTAAAAAACTATCTTTTGAATTATTTAATTCTTTAATAATACATATATGTAAATAAAAAAACAGTTCTTCAAGGTGATTAATATAATTACCAACTTTAAGTCTTCTAAATTTTTCTTTATCTTCTTCAGAAGCTATATCTTCTTGTAAAAAATCAATCCCAACCATTCTTCTTCTCATACCACTATCACTAATATCAGGATTAAAATTCATAGTAAAAGAAGCTGTTCTTTGACCATAATAAGATTTAACTTCAAGTGTTGGTCTACCTCTTGCTCCTACTTCTTTTGTTGAAGAAGCATTTGCTTTAAGTAATTCTACATATTTATTTTTATTTCCTTCAAATAAACTATGACCTTCTTCAATTAAAAGTGGTTTTTTTGATTCTGACAAAGCTACTAATGATGAAAACTCTGTTTTTACTGACTGAGAGCTTTTAGGTTCTACATCATAAATATCACCAATTAGTTTTAACATTGCAGTTTTTCCAACTTTTGGACGACCAGTTAAAAACAAATAAGGAATCATATCATCATCAGCACGAAAATTATCGTTTTTAACACTAAAAAAGAAAGGACTAACAATACCCCATTTAATAATGGTACGAAATTTTTTTTTATTTTTAATGTTTGATATTTGTTCATGATGTTTTAATTGTTTTTTTCCTCTTTCTATTTTATCTTCTGCAAATTCAGGGTCTATTATTTCGTTTTCATCTTCACCTATGTATTTATATATTTGGTTTTCTGATGTTATTCCGACTGGTGTAAAAGTTTTTAAACTACCATCAACTTCTAAAAGACTTAAATACTCTAACCACTTACTTCTTCCTCCAACTCTTCTTCCTATTCTTTTTACATACTCAGATAGTTGAGAAAAGTCTTCAAAATCTATTTTTAAATCTTCTGTTGATTTGGGGTCGTAGTAGTGGAATCTTATATATTGTTGTTTGGTTTCATTGTTTTTATAATGGTTTATTGATTTTGGAACTATTGTTAATACTTTTTCTTCTTCTACAAATAATATTTCTAATACATCTGGGGTTTCTTCACTTTTTTTTTCTATTTTTTTATATAAACTTATTCCATTATTATCTATACTTATATCATAGTATCTATTACCATTTTTTTTATGGTTTGGACTTAGATTTTGTCTAAAATTTGATATTCTACCAACTCCTTTTTATTTAACAACTAACTTAACTTAGTGTTATTTTTATATTATCTTTTATCATATAAATAGTTTATTATAGTAATAAAAAAAGTCTTATTATTATTAATGAGTAAGAAAAATGGATATTTTGTGTGCAGGTATTGTATGTTTTTTTGTTTTTTTAACTATTTTTACACTTTTTTAACTCAATATAACTTTTTTAAGGTTAGAAATTAAAGACTTCTCTGTTCTTTATATATAAATTTGAGTATCATTTCTTTCTTTAAAAATTTATAACTTTTATAACCACTAAACATAACACATCATCTGTAAATTATATTTTATGTCTATTCGCCTCATCACGAAGAAAAGCCCCGTGAGGAATATGTGTTATATTATATAGTTATAAAAGTTATAATAATAATAATAAGTATAAGTACCAGAAATAAAAAAACAAATCACGGAAAATGCTCCAAATTATAACTTTAAAAAAGTTATATTGAGTTAAAAAAGTTTTTCATAATAAAAATTTCTCCTCTATTTCTCTTTATTCTTAATATTTATAGTTTATTTTGATTTTTAGGTCCACATAATTTTATTAAAAACAAATAAAAAATCCACACACTCAACAATATATCCATTAATGCTCCAACATCACTTTATTAGGGTGAACAAAATGGATATTTTGTTTGTCCAACTCAATCTTAATTATTTTTCTCTGGTCTTCAGTTTGAGCTACATTAATGAAAAATTTAATCTCTAATTTAATAAAATCTTTCCTAATTCTATAAACAATACTACAAATTTCTCCATTTTCACAAGGTATAGTTATATTTTCTTCTGTATTAAATTTAAGCTCTCTACTACCTCTTGGTTGTTTCTCAGGATTCCAAAAATAATCTTCACTACTATGTTCTTGAATTATTTCCAATACTGGATATATGTATGACTCGTATAACTCTTGTTTGCCTATTGCTTCTCTTGTCATCCACAAAGCTTCGCTTTCAGTAGCTACATTATTATCTAAATAATTTTTAATTGTTTTTTCCATAATATCTTTCATTACATCTGTTGTTTGAATATCTGTTTTAATTTCCATATCTCCAAATATTCCCATAAAATCTGTAAAACTTTTTATTTTATCTTTTTCTTCTTTGTTCATGTTACCACCTTAAATTTACCATTATCACCTATTCTAAATTCTGTTTTATAATTTTTATCATTATGTTTATGATGAACAACTGTTATAAATATCCATTTTTTAGTAAATTTATATTGAATATTCATAATATGCAATATTTGACCATAATATGCACTTAATGGACTTTTTCTTTTCTTTTCAAATTCTGGTAGTTCTACATATCTATCAGAATATTTGTTATTAATTGGAGCATTTGATTTTTTTGTTTTGTAGAATAATATCATCCATATTATTGGTTCTACATATTTTTTATAAATATATCTTTTATCATCATGATTTGTGATATTTTTAATTGTCATATTTTATCTCACATATTTCTTCTAATTCATTTTGAGTATTATATATATAAATAATAGTGTTATTTTTTGAAGTATAATATTTAATATATTTTACTTGATATTGCATATAATCTCCATCACTATCTTTTTTAGTTCTTAATGGAAGTTTACTATAATAAACATCACCACACATACTATGTGTTTCGTCTGATAATATTTCATTTATATCATTTACTTCTGGAAAATAAAGAAATAAATCTGTTTTTGATATTGTTTGGATTTCACATTTCTGAATATTAATATCCATTATGTTTAGTATGGTGCATTTAGTTGAATTTTTATGTTTTAATTTTAATGTATTTTTTGTTTGATGAATAATATCATAATAATCTGTATTAATAAAATTTCTATTATTTATTTGTATGACTTCTCCGTCGTCTTTTTGAACCCACTCTATCAAATCACTCATTTCTTTTTTTGTTATTTGTTTCATATTTTTTCACCTTTCAAAAATATCATATATTGAAATAATGAATTGTCTAAAATTTATATATTAAATATGCCTAAATTTAGGAGTTTATTTTTTTTACATCTATTTATATTACTGTATGAAAAAACATTTAATTTTGGTGCTAATTTTTATATATTTTTATTTCCATATTTCATATTCTTTAAAATTAGTATTTTGAATAAAAAATCTTTCATATTCTTTCTGATTTTCTTGTAGCCAAAAATGTATATTTCTTGCTTTAATCTTACCAATTCCTTTAACTTTAAGAAAATCTTCTTCTTTTAACAAAAACAAATCATCTACAACCTTAATATCATTTATGGATATGATGTCTTCTTTTTGTTGTTCTGTTATTTTCATTTTATATATTTTTATATTTCCATTATTAGATTCAACTATAATGTTTTTTTCTTCATGACCTTGTTCAAAGTTTAAAATACTTAGTATTATTTCTTTTTGTGTTGTCATAATTTTTTTCTCCATTGGACTTTGAATTTTTTAATTATTTCATTTTTTGTTTTTTTCTTGTATATTGGTTTTGTTATATTAACTGTTCCATTTTCTATGAATATTTCCATAACTTTACCAGTTCTTGTATATTTTTCATCTTCAAATCTATAACTACCATGTATATTTATATACCAGTCATTTAAAAATTCATCATAGTTATCATTCATTATATTTCTAAGGTTATGAAGTTTTTGATAAATATCTGCATATAAAGGATTTTCATCATCATGTTTAAGATAAACATTCTCAACCATATCACTTACTATACAATCAAATTTTTCTTCTGTATCAATACTAATATTTTTATCTTTAAAATCTATATAAACACTTTCAATATCCTCTTCTGGTTTATAATTGTTTTGTAGTATTTCAATTAGTTCTTTTACATTAAGTTTTTCACTCATTTAATCACCTTTTTGAAGAATTATATTAAATTGATTAATAAAATAGTTATGTGAATCATCAAATGTTTTTTCATTCAAATAATCAATAATATCATATTTTGTTTTTATATTTTCTATTTCATTAAAATTCCATTCTTCCCATTTATTTTCTCCTTCATCATAAACTCTTACATAACTAATATTATGTTCTTTATTTATTATATTATAATCATCTGTATAATATAACAAATGTTGTATCCAATTACTTATTGAAACAGTATCACGACTATTTTGCATTATCCTAAATTGAATAATATTATCATATATTTCTTCTGTTTTAACTTTATATCTATCACCATAAATATCAGATATTAAATCTTCATAATCATTAATAGCTTCTGTTAGGTTTTTAATCTCTTTTTTCATTTTAATATTATCTTCATACAAATCTAATTTATTTAAATCTTTTATAAGGTTTTCTTTATATTCTTTAAATTCTTTTTCTATTTCTTCATAATTAGTTCTTTTATCAGCAATTATAACTGCTCTTCTAATGTTATGCCTCATTTTAATCACCTTTTTTAATATTCAGGAGCAAATATACAAGCTATCATTATTAATAATACTATAATAATTAAAAGCATTAAATATAAAAAATTCATTCTATTGACTCCACCATAGCTAAATAATCAAATGTATCTATTCTACTTCCTTCAATATTTGAATCAGATACAGTTATAAATATTCCTTGATTTTCTTCCATATATACCAATGATTTACATTTTTTTAATTTTTTACATCCATAATCATTAATATATTTAATAGTTATTTCTTCTTTACAATCAAAATGTTTTACTCCTTTTTTTTCTTTTAATCCACACATATTTTTTTCTTTTATAATATTGTTTTCTATTGCTTGATTAATTATATTTTTACTATTTTCAATCCATTCTGTATAATTTTCTGCTACACTCATAATAACACCCATAATTCATTTTCAATATTTTTAGTAATATTTTCAAATTTAGAAATTTCTCTTTGAACTTTAAGATATTTATATACTTTATACTCTTTAAAAGCATTTGATAACTCTTCTTCTGTTTTGTAATATGGTTTTCCTTTATCATTTATAAACTTCTTTATTTTATAATTACATTTACATATTTTATTTTCAAATGGTTTTTTACAGTTTGAACAAAACTTATTATATTTCTCAATAATATAATCAGGTGTTCCGAATGTCATTTTTTGTTTTGTTATTTCATACTTACTTTCTTTATATTTAATTTCAATAATTTCTGTTTTATTTTCTTTTAAATTTTCTAACTGTCTATCAATATTAATATTCACACTTATCACCTCTAATCTAATATCATTAATGCAATTACTCCAAGTATAACAATAAGAATTATTGGTACTACAAATAATAATGTACTAAGCCAAATACATAATCCAATCATAACAAAGAATAAAATAGTATTTACTACTAAAAATACTTCTAATGAATCACCTAAACCACATATAATACTAAAAACTACTAAACCAACACAAAATAATATTAAACCTAAACCTATCATAATATCATACCTCATACCTTTTACATAAATCTTTTATTTCTTTTTTCATTTCCTTTTCAAGAAACTTACTTACTTCTTCTGGTGTTTTTTCTTTTCCTTGTTTACTTATTTTAAAATTTACTTCTTCATATCCTTTTAAGCTATCTAATATACCACCCCAAATTATTTCTAAAAATTCTCCATGTATTGTATCACTCCATTCAAATGTTTTTTTATTTGGTTCAGGGTCATGCTCACCTTGTATCTCTATTTCAAATGTTATTTTTGGTTTTCCAATTAAACAACTTGTCTTTAACTTATCATCTTTATAATACATATTATCACTCAAAATTCATTATTTAATTTTCCACATATAGCAACTAATTCTATAAGACTTGAACATTCTATATAATTTTGTGAATTATCTTTATATTCAATAATAACTTGAAGAGTATTTGGATTTTGATAAATGTCTTCAATATTATCAGTATCTATTTTTTTATTGCTTATTTTATCAGAACATATATTACTTAAATCTTCTAACCAACTCATATTATCACTTCTTGACCTTTTACCATATCAAAACTATATCCCATTTCTCTAAGGAAATACTTAATAGCACCAGTATAACCATAATAATCTCTAATTTCATTTACACCGTCATCATTATACTGTGATTTTTCCATAGCTTTATTTATTAATGTTGTTGTAGCATTACTTAAATAATATTCATTTTCACAATCAGTATCATTATCTTTTAATACAAACAATTGTTTATTATTTTTCCAATGATGTTTGAATACTTTATTTTCTTTACACCAATCCATAGCTCCTTCTTCTAAGGTTTCTCTTTCCCTATAACTCGCACTATCACCTCTATAATTCCAAATATAATCAACTAATTTTTCAGCTCTATGTTGGCTTTTTGTTACCAATTCAATATATCCCCTTGACCATACTTCATAAAACATATTTATTCACCTCTTAAAATATCATTAAATGTTTTTTCAATTATTTTAGTGCTATTTATATCTTGGTCATAATCTTCTAAAACCATACATACATCATCATAACACCAGTCTTCATCTTCTAATACTTTTTTTAACTTTTTTTCCATTTCAGGTATCTCACTTTCTTCTATTAATAAGCTTGTATTCCAATTATTATTATTTAATCCTTCTTCTACATCTTCTACTCTATATCTTATTAAAACCATACTTACACCTCTACAATTTTTTCAGCTATTTTTTCCCATGTTGCTATATTTCCAGTATAAACTCTTTTCCACCTTTGAACTCTATCACCAGCCACATAATCATCAACCAAATACTGAATTAACTTATTTTCAATATCCTCAATATCTTCATGTTCACTTAAACAATTATATCCATAATTAGATACAAATTCTTTACAATCATTTTTAAATTTATTTAAATTTTCTATTTCAAAGAATGCTATATGACTTTCTGTTATTTCATTTTTTAATTGTATAATCATTTTATAACCTTCTATAATTCCAATTATCATAATTTGTTATACTTGTTTTTGTTGGTACATTTTTACATATATTTTTTGTTAAATTTAATTTTTCTTTGGTTATTGTTGTATTGGTTGGTGTTTTTCCTTTATTTAATGTAAAGTTATGATTTTTACTTATACTTGTTTTTGTTGGTACATTTTTACATATATTTTTTGTTAAATTCATATTATTTTACTCCTTTTTATCTTTTACTTAATGATAATAATTCAACTTCAAATCCTCTATCTAATAATCTTTTTCTAAGCTCACCAGTTTTAACTCTGTCTAACATTCTTGGTTCTATGTTACATATTTCACATAGTTGGTTTGCACTCCATATTCCACTTAAATCCTCTACTTCTTTTATATACATTGCTATATGTTTTATTCTTACTATTGGTTTTTCTTGTTTGATAGGGTAATCCCACCGTAAGTCTTGAAATCTTTGAATTTCACCCTGTCTATAAATTAATTTTGATATAATTACACCACCATTCAGTATAGTGTATAATATGTCATTTTCTGTTGTTTTAGGTATTTCTGTTGTATATTGGTTTGTGTGAATATATAGGTTATTCATTACATCATTTTCTTTGTCTTCATCATTTAAAAATTTCATTATTGATATTATTAATAAATTTTTTCTTTGTAGTGGTGTTCCTATGATATATCTATCATCAAACATTAATTTATCAAAGAATTGTTTAATTTTTTCAACACTCATACGATTATGAAAACTTATTATTAATTTAGGTAAACCATTATTTCCATTTTCATCTATTAACTCTATTGTGTGTGTTATTTTTTCCATTATTATCCTCCAAATATAATTCTTGATAATGTCATTGTACAAAATATAATCATAAAGATTATAAACATAGTAAATATAAATATAAACCAACCTTCTACTCTTGGATAGTATTTTTTCCTTTTTGTATTTAGGTTTATTTCATTATCTATATTTTGTACACTTTTATTATTCACTTTTTCAATAAATAGGTCATCATAATTGATTTTATTCACCACCATTATTTATATGCTCTAATCTTTTAAAGTCTTCATATAATAATGTAAATAATCCTTCTACACCAGTTATATGATTTTCATCATCTCTTACATATTTTACACTATCAGTATAATATTCTTGTTTTCCATATAAATAATTTTCAATTACATGAACTATAAGATTATTAAAATTCTTATCAGATAATCCTAAGAATGTTGTATTTGGTTTTTCCTCATCAAATTCATTGTCATGAACTCTTATTTTATAATAAGATTTTTTACTATCTATATTACTTTGAATTAATACAGGTTCAAATACAGTATAAATTTTATTCATTTTTTCACCTTTATAACTTTATATTCAGCTCCACAGTTTTTACATATATATATTATACCATAATCTTTTGTTATTTTTTTTACATTAAACATACAGTCTTCAAATTTTTCTTTTGTTTCCTTATTATCATCATAACTTGTATTACAACTCTCACAATATCCATGTAAATACATTTATTCACCTTCTACATAATGGTATCTTGATAAAAATGGATATTTATTAAAATTATCACCACTTAATTGATTATCCTCTTCAATTCTTTTTAGAATATTTTCTTCAATTTCTTTAACACTTAAATATTTAACATCATAATAATCTCTATATTCTTCAACTGTTTCCAAATATCCTTGTAATGCCTCATTCCATACTTCTTCATTTAAACATTTCATATTATCAATAGCTTGTTTTTCATCAAAATAAACATATCTTACAAAGAAACTATTATCTAAATCACTATCAATATGACAGATAGCATACATATATAAATTTTCTGTTGGTATATCTACTTCAATATTTGTAGGTTCAATATAATATTTTCCACCACATTTATTTCTTAAATGCTCTAATCTGTTATCTTGTTTTTCATAATCTAAATAATACTCACTATCCATAAAGTCATCAGTTTCATGTTTATTCTCTACAAATTGTCCACATACTAACATTTAAATCACCACATCTACATTTAAAAATTCAATCTCATATCCTAATTGATACATTTCTTCTTCTAAACACTCTTCAAAATTTTCTGTTACTTCTATTTCCATTTCTCTCTCTAATGCTAATTCAATACAATTTCTAATATCATTTTCATAATCTTTCCATACTTTATTAGTTATAAACACACAATTTTTATTTAATACTTTTACTAAGCACACACTATAATTATCATTCTCATTAATTTCTTTAATATCCATATAAATACACCTTTATTTTAATAAAACTTCTAATTTATCATTAATTATTTGAAAATCAGTTACTATTTCTTTAATGTCTTCAAATCTACCATAATCACTACTATAATCACATCTATATACATTACTTATTAATCTTTTTTGAATGTTTAAAGTTTCTATATCAGGAACTATTTGTATTCCTTTATACATATGCTTATTTCCACTTTTAACAATTATTGGTATAAGATACATACCTTTTTCAGTAATTTTAGCTTTATTATAATATGTTTCTAAACTTGTATGGCAATGTCTACTCATATTTATTCACTCCTTTGGTTTATAAGGTCTTCAACTATTTTTATACTATTTTTTAAGTGTGTATAATCAATTCCATGATAATATACATCACTCATTTTATAATCTAAATAAATACTTTTTCCAAATGCTTTATAGTCTTCTAAATATGTTAATTGAACTTGTTTATATTGATGAATATTATCAGCTATTTCAATTAATTTATTAGATTTGTTTATTGCTATTTCAATTGCTCCTATATCATGCCATACACCACCTACTTTAATACTATATTCAGGGTTATGACCTTCTGACACTATTGCTATTACTTTCATATTTTCCTCTGTTTCAATACTAAAACTAACATCACCATTATCTAATACTATCTCACTTACATCGTATAATACAACATCATTTATACTTATTTCAGTTTCACCAAATGTATATACATCGTATTTTTCTTTTTCTGTGCCACTTACTTCATCAGCACCTATTTGTCTTAATAATTTGTATTCATTTTCATACATTGTTTACACTTCCATATTTATTGTTTGTTTTTATTTTATATAAATCTATTTATTACTTTTTTAATAATTATTAATATCATCTTGTAAACTAAGAAACTCTTCTAATTTTTCAGTAGTTTTAATTTTTCTTACATTTCCAGTATTAACATTAAACACATTGTAATATAAAAACTTTTCATCATATCCAGTATCTGTTATCCATTTTCCATTTTCTTTATACATTTTTAATTCAGTTTCAAATACTCCATTTACTATATATTTTTGTTTTCCATTATACATATTAAACACCTCTTATAAACTTAAATTACAACAATCAGTAGGGTTATGATTTACATTTTCATGGAAAATAGTCATAATGCTCTTTAACACTATCACATACAGATATTTCTTTGAACTTCAACATATCCAATACTTTTAATTTATTTTCTAATGTTATATGTCTATAATTATTGGCTTTTATTGTATATTTATTTGTATCAATAAATTCTTTTAATCCATTTTCCATTTTAGGTTGGTATCTTAAAAACTCAATTAAACATTTATCAACATCAGTTTTATTTATAGTATTAAAATCAAATCCATTAACAATTATAGGACTTAATCTAAGACTTACATCTAATCCATTTTGATATAATGTTTCAATTGTGTTTATTCTACTTTGGAACTTTGGAGCTTTTTCAAATTTACTTAATACATAATCACTTGTATGACTTAAACTAACTTGTATATGACTGTATTTACTTAATTCTTCAACATATTCAGGTCTTCCTATTATATCACTTTTAGTTACTATAATGTGGTGTATTTTCTGTTCATTTAAAGCTTTAATTGTTTCTAAGCTTACTCTGTGTTTTAATTCCTTTGGTTGAAAACAATCAGTCATACCACCCATTCTTACAACAGATAAAGGTTTTAATGTTTTTATTTTTCTTTTAATTCTATCAATATTAGCTATGGCAGGGTTATTGCTATCCCACATTTTAAAACTATCATCTTTTCTATTTCTAAACTCTAATTGGCTTTTAGCATAGCAATACTCACAGTTATAGGCACATCCTCTACCATAAGTATCTAATCTATCATTATAATAGCATTTGGTGGCTTTTGTGGTGGTTACAGTATTATAAAAGCTTTTTAATTCATTTTTATTTTTAATCATATTTAAACTCCAATTTATTCTTTTTTTAACTATTCTAACATTTATTATTTCACTTTTTGTGCTAAGCTTTATTTGGTCTTTTTTAGTGTTTTGTGGTGTTGTGGTTTATTCTTTTTGTTGTAGTGCTGTTATGTATGCTTTTTTTAGTTGTTTGTTTATGTATGGTATTACTTTTAGTATGTGTTTACATTGTGTATGTCTGTATGTATGGTCTGGACAGTTACATTTAAATCCTTCATTTGTGTTGTATGTTACTTCATAGTTTTTTATTTCTACAATTATTTCTATGTTTTTTATTTCATTGTCAGGTATGTTTACACTTTTTATTGCTCTTTCTTTGTTGTTTATTGTTATGGTTTCCATTTTTATTCACCTTTTTAGTATTTTGTATATTTTTTTTATGTCTTTTCTGTTTTGTTTTATTTGTTTGTTTAAGTCTTCTTCTGTGTATTCTAAGCTTGTTTCTATTTGTGTGGATATTTCACCTTCTGTTACTAATCCAATTATTAATCTGTTGAATATTCTTTCATTTTCATTCATTTTATCACCATTTTTATTATATGTTTCTTTTAGTATTTAAATCTATTTATTACTCATTGTTGTTTTAGTATTAACTATTTTGAATAGCTTGAAAAACAAAACACTTATACTTAAAACTAACATTCCATTATCTTTATTTGGTATTTCATCTCTATAAAACTTAATTTTCATATCCTCCATATGTAAACTAATACCACTAATATTATTTAAATTTACTGCTCCATTTTCCATAACAATAACTACATCTTTGTGAGTATAAAAATCATAATCAATTATATCCTCACCATTATTATTAAAATCAGCTGTTCCTTCAATTTCTTCTCTTATATCTTCTATACTTAATATTCCATATTGGTTCATAATTAATCACTCCTATTTTATAAATATACTTAAACTTATTTGTTCAACATTTTCAACATCTATCATATACATTAAACTTTTAAAATGACTTTTGTCTATTTTACTTATAAATGTATTTTTATATTTTTTATTATCAGTTATAATCATATCAAAATCTGTATTTTTTTGTTTGTATTTTCTTTCTACTTGCTCAATGTATTCGTCTATATTAAAACTATCTCTATTCATACAAATATTAAACTCAACATCTTCAATAAAATTATCTGTATCTCTCTCTAACAATTCACAAAAATATTTCATTTATACATCAACTCCTATCTCTTTTAAATATTCAGGTTGTAACTCAAATACTCTGTCTGTTATTGTGTCGTACCATATTTCAGCATTGTTTGGAAATTCTTCTTTTACTTTGTTGGCTATTTCTTGTATTTCTTCTTGTGTTTTATTTGTGTATCCTTGTGCTAATATTATTGGTGTTTCACAGTTTGTATCTATTAATATTATTTTTTCCATACTTAATCACTTCTTACTATTTCTTTATAAAAATGTGGATATATTGTTTTTAAATCTTGATACATTTCTTCTTGATTTTCAGTTTTTAATAATATCTTTTCTTTTCCATTTTCTTCCCATACAAATTCATATCTTATTGTATTTATGTCATCGGTTGGCTCGTAGTGTTCTTCGTAGTGATATCCTTCTTCTTCTTTTACTTCTTTTATTTCATCGGCTCTTTGTATTATTTCATATAGTTTATACATATTTATCAACTCCTACTCATATATATTTTTGTTTTAGTATATAAATGTATTTATTACTTTATTCTTGATAAGTATTACACCAATTATCAAACACATTAATCTTATCCAAATTTTCAAAATTACTACCACCTTCACCATATCTATCTCTTAAATATCTTATTTCAGCTTGACCAAAATTTTCATACAAACCATTCTTTTTAGCTTTTTCAATTAAATGTTTTTTAATTTCTTTTATATCTCTATCAATCATACTATCACTTATTACTCAACTTTACCCTCTTATTATACAAATCTATTGCGTGTTTATACTCCTCATAAGTTATATTTCCATCTTTATACTGTCTTCTAACATCATCTAAACTATAACTTTTACTTATTTCAGGTACTTTGGTATCATTTACATTTTTCATAAGATTACTCATTTGTTCATTATTTAATGTTGGCTTATTTTGATTATGAATACCAATACTAACAACACTAATAAACAAAATAACTACAACAAACACAATCAAACCTATAACAATTCTACTATTTTTCATATTCAATCACCTCAAACTTAGCACCACACACAACACACTCAAACACATCTCTATCAGTAAGCATTTCATTAGAAACAAACTTAAAATCTGTATCACTCATACACTTATAACAAACTCCACTCATTTTATTCATAAAATCACACCAGCATATTCTTTTAATAATTCTTTTTTAGTCATATCAGCATTAAAACCATTTTGTTTTAAAAATTCCCTAATATGTCTAATTGTAGTATTACTATATAAATGCTTAGGTAACTCTCTCACACTTACATATCGTTCTTTTGTATTAAAAATAGCTACTTCTGTACCGTAACTTTCTAATGCCTCTACATTCATATCATCATACTTTACAATATAAGCTTTATTATAAAAACTTTTTCTACTATCATACATTGAATTTAATTCTACTTTAATCATAATTTTCACACTCCATATCTTAAAATATTTCTATAATGGTCTATTCTTTTATTTTCTTGTTCTACTTTAATTTCTAATTCTATTATCTCATTGTTTATACAAAATTCTTCATAATCTAACTCTTCTTTTAACAATGGCTTAAATTCTTCTCTCTCGTTTTTATCCTCATCTAACAATTTAATATCTTTAATCACTTCTTTTTTAATAACTTCTAATCTTTTTAACTTTCTTAAAGCATTTCCAAATCTTTCAACAGCTATCCAATATCTTACACAATTTAATTTAAGAGTATATTCATCTAATAAAACATTTTCATATTTCCAACTGTAATCTTTTACATTTGTAGATTGTACTTCAAAATTTCTTGCTACATCAACCACCACACTATTAAAAATTTCATCTTCAACACATAGATTATTTTTTATATAATCTTTTAAATTTACTAATATCAGTTTTTTATCAATACCTTTATGTTCTTCAAACTTTTTATATGGATATTTTTGTGTCATATTTTTTACTCCTACTCATATATAAGATTGTTCTACTATTTATACTTTGTTATTACAAAAAAATGAAAGAGTATTACAACTTTCTCATAATTTTACTACAAATTCTATACATATTTTTATACGGCTTATTATTCCAAACATAATACTTTCTTGTACCGTGTTCAACATTAAACATTAAAACATCATCATCTTTAATCTCACTTACTAATTTTTCAGGATAACCTCTTTCAGCTGTTGATAACTCAATATCTCTTACATCTTTTCTATTAAATTCTTTTCTTAACCTTTCTTTTATATCTGTTTTAAATTCTTTTAATGTGTTGTAATGAATTTCCCACACATCGCCAACAATCCACTTTTTAAGTTCTTCGTTATATACATTTTCTACAAAGTTTACATCTATACTCATATTTAATCACTCCAAAACAAACTTTTCATACTATCTTTAAAACATTCGTCTGCTCCCCAACATTCTGGTCGCATACAATCATCACCGAAACAATGTTCGTGCTTTTTATCATCACTCATATACTTCAACTCCTACAATATCAGCTATTTCTTTAATCTCATAATAACTTAATTCAAAACTATCAGTATCTTGAATATCATTACTTTTAACTTGTTCTTTATTTTCAAACAAGTCAACCATACTATAACCTTTTTCTTTTAACTGCCAATCATCAATTCTAATTATACATTCTTTATTAAATTCTAAAAACTCTTTACAATCAGCTTTTTGTATATTTTCATTTGTATTATACATTTCTATACCACATTCATTAACACCTTTTATAAATAAATTAATATCTTTTTTAACATCAAAACCTTTCATAAAATTAGTATCTTCAAAATTTAAAGTAATGTTTTCACAAGCTGTTCCAATACTTCTTTTAACAACACTATCAATACTATTTACATTATCTAATTTTTCAATAACTTCTTTTAAGCTATCATATATTTCATCTGTTATGTCATTCATATTTTGTATATTTTCTAAATCTTTAATTATTTCAGTTATCATATTTTTAACTCCTATTCATATATAAGTTTGTTCTATTATTTAAATGTATTTATTACAAAAAAGAATATAAGTAATAAAGGAATTTAATCCTCCTCATACTCATAATCTTTTGGTGGAATATATCCATTCATATCCAAAATTTTATTATTCAACTCCTTATCATCTTTAAACAAATATGGCTTTTTATACCTATCCTCATCAATCTCAGGACAATAAATAGTTCTTTTAGATGCGTGATTATGACAATCTTCACACATCATACATTCACTACAACCATTAAACTCAAATAACTCTTCTGTCATTCTAATCATTTTAAAATCTTCATACTTATACATTTTTTAACAACTCCTATAATATAAACCGTCATTATCAATAAAACCACTACTGGATATATTATTTCTTTTAAGTAACCATTTAAGATTTTTTAAACAATAATCACTTTTAAGTATTTTGTAATTGTTGTTATGTGGTCTTTTCATATCATTATTAATTAAATATCTTGTATTGTACTGGTCTTGTTTAATAATTATTTCTAATTTATAGCTATTAAAAAAATATGGACTTTCAACAATATTTAATTTTATAAAATATGTTGGCTGACTTTCTTTTAATTTTGTTTTGTTTTCTGTTTTTAATATTTCTACTAAACTCATATTATCACCTTTAAAATATTAATGAAGAGTATTTAAAACTCTTCATAGCTTGTATTTAATCCGTTTTCATATTCATAGCTATTTCTTAACATAGCTAAATCGTTTTCATACTCCATAGCTAATTCGCCGTCATTATCGGCTTTTGCTTGTTTTATTAATCTTTTTAATCTGTCTGCTTGGTCTTTGTAACTCATATTATTCAACTCCTTTATAATTCTGCTAATTTAACTAATACATTTTCTTTTTGCCATTCTTTTAGCTGTTCTTCATTTATAAAGAAAGCTTGTGTCTCAATTTCTGGTTCATCTTTTTTATATCCTTCCACATTGAATAACATTTTATCTACGCTCCATACATATTTATTAAATGTTCGTTATACATATTTTCCAAATCTTCATCGGTTATGACTGGTTCAGTTTCTTCTAAGAATTTATTGTATTCTTTTACATATTGCTTGTATTCCTCATCGGTCATATATTGAGGATACCAATTTTCAATTGTATTTTGTTCTTCTGCCTCTTCCATATTTTCTGGTACTTCATTTTCTATGTATTCTTTTAAATTCATATTTTATCTCCTATTCATATATCAGTTTGTTCTACTATATAAACTAATTTATTACAAAAAGAATTATAAGTAATAATCTTTTCTGTAAGTAAAACCATAACAACTATCTTTAACTTTTGCTTTTTTAAACTGATTATTCTTTTTAATTTTACTTGTAATAATCTTTTGATTTTTAACTTTTTTAGTAATCATAATTTTCCCACACTAAATCTGTATGTATGTGGTCGATAAGAATCTCTTCATCGATATGTTCATTACCACATATAAGCTCATTACCCTCATAATTAATATAACAATCATTCTTTAAAAATTGTAATACTGCTTTTTTAATCTCAACTGCTTTAAACTCTACAATTTTTTCACTTCTTGTAACTATCTTTATTGTTGTTTTAAAAAGTTCTTTTTGCTGTTCAGATTTTAACTCTTCAAATCTTTTAAAATATCTACTTTCTTTTAACATTTTATAACCTCTTATTTAATATTCTACCTTTTTCAATATTTTCACAATTTTTATTTAAATTACTTAATTCTTTTTTCCAATTTCCTTTATCCTCAAAAGAAAATTTTAATGGTGTTATTTCACTTAACACCACTTCAATTAATCCTTTAATCATAAAATCCCTTCTTCTCTTAAACACTCATTAAAAACTTTTCTTAACCTCATATCATACAAACTTAACAACATATCTTTAATTTGTTCTTCTTCGCTTGTAAGCTTTCTTTCAACAGGTAATCTATGTTTCCAACCACTTTCAAAATCTTTATGATTATATTTATACTCTACTAAATGAATACCTTGATATAATACTTCACCTTTATGTTTGTAAGTAATTGTTAAACTACCTTCAACTTTTAATGGTCTTTTCCATATCTCAACACCATTTAAAGTAATAATTCTTTCATCTTCACCGTTTTCAGCTGTACTTGTTTTATGTAAGTTTTTCCATATAGTCATATTTTCCAACTCCTTTAATTGAAGAAAGCTTTAAAGCTCTCTTCTAATTTTATTAATCTCTTTAACTAATTCTCTTTTCTCTTTAAGCTCCTCTTCAATACTTTTAATATTTTCAAGAATAGCTTTTCTTTCAGCTCTAAGCTCTTCAATATGTCTTTTACCATATCTAATTCTTTGTGTAGCACTTGTTTTATAACCTCCAAGAGCTTGACTTTTAGAAACTGGATATATTTCTCCTCCAATTTCTTTACCATTTTCAATTTCTTCAATTGCCATTTCTCTTAATTCCATTTTTCTTTCATTATTCATATTAACACTCCTTATTTAATTTAATATACCTTTAAATACATATTTAGCTATTTTATCAGCTGTTTTTAATACTCTTTGTCCTGACTTTTCTAATTCTTTTGCTCCACCTTTCCAACTGTTAATATAAACTGCTGACTTTTTATTTTCAATTCCTATTAATTCACAAAGTAAATAACTGACTGCCTCAGCTTCAAGCTCTTTTGTCCTTCTATCTAATTCTTTTCCTTCCTTAGTATAATGACTTTCTAAATGAGCTAATTCGTGAAACATATTAGCTATTTTTCCTTCATTTGTATGGTCAATATTAACTGTAATACTTTCACCATCAGTATGACCACCATAAGAAAGACTTTCAAGCTTAACTTCACATTTACAATTAGCTTTTAAATCCTCAAATTTAAATTCAGTTTCACTTATAAGTTTGTTTGTTTCACTTACATATTTACAAGCTTTTCCATTGGTCTGACTGATATCAAAGACTGGAACAGTTTTAAAGAAACTAATTACTTTTTCTTCTTCTCCGTTTTTATCTTTAATCTTTGTAAATATTGGTGCTAATATATGTAATGCTTTTTCACCTTTATTTACATATCTTTCCTCATCTTTCCACCTTTTATAACTTCCAAGAGCAGAAACCATTCTACCTTTGTTGGCTATCAATTGAAAGTTAGCTGTAAATAAATTTTGAGCTGAATAACTATATAGCTGATTGCTCCAACTTTCAGCAAGTTTTTTAAGTTTGTCTGTATCTGTTATAAGTTCATTTGATAGCTTTTTTAAGCTATCTTTTAAGCTTTTAACTTGTTCTTTTTTATCTTTTTTCCATTTTTCTTTGTCATATGCCATTTAAATCACCTTTTAATCATAATAAACGGTTACTCCATTTTTAAACCGTTTATAATTCTTATTATTTTTATTTCTTTTTTCATAGCTCCTATTGCTTCTATAAACGGTATTAGATATTTTAACACCGTTTATATACCTTGCCATATTCAAAGCTCCTTTAATAGTTATATCCTGGTATATCCTGGATATTATGTTCAAGCTCTATAATTTCTTCAAAACATAAACCATTAGTTTTTAGCTCATTTTTTTCCTTTATATTACATTTAACTAATTTATTTTGCCTTGAAACTTCTAAGCTCATATTTAAGCTCCATATTTCAGATTTTAAACCGTTAAGCTTTTCATTAAGCTTATACAATTTATTTTTAAGTAACCTTTGAGCTTTTCTAAGCTCTGTTACTTCTTTTTTATTTTCTTTAAATTCAAAAGTTTTAAAGAAAGCTTTATTACTTTCTATAATGTTTTCTAATATTTCTTTTTTCTCTTTAAGAGCTTTAAGCTCTTCTTTTTTTATTCTTAAATCTTTTAATATTGATTTCATTCTTTCAACTCCATTTAAATAGCTGTTACTCTTAATTCTAAAAATTCTTCATTAACTTCTTTTATAACTTGATTAGAACCTCTTAAAATAATTGTTCTTATCATCTGTTCTTTATCATTAAATATAGGATTATATCCTTTCATATATTGATAATTCTTACTATTTACTTTATTATATTCATTCCTTTTTATATACATTATTACACCTTTAAAACCTATTTAAACATATATTTATATCTTGTTCAAAGCTTTCAAGATTTTTAAAGCTTTCAATTTCATTTAAAAGTTTAATTTCACTTTGATTTAATTTAATTTCAACTAATTCTTTATTATTTCTTTTAAATACTGTATAATTTCTATTTAACACTTAAAACAACTCCTTTAATATATTAAAGCTTTGTAATCATACTCATTATAAGTAAAGCTTACTTTTAAATCATAAGCTATAACCTCTAATAAATCTTTAAACCTCTTTTCTGATTTATTTATTAAAGTAACTATTGTTACTTTGTTTACTTGTTCAACTTCTATTTGACTTGTAAAGCAACTTTTAATTGCTTTTTCTATGTTTAATTCTTTATTATACATTATTTCACCTTTTTAAATAGCTTTTAAAAGCTATTTAATCTTTAAATTTTTATAAAAGTTACTATATTTCACTTTTATATTTAAGCTTAAAAAGTTACTAATCTATTAAAAGATATTTCACTTTTTAAGTATCTTAAAAATAAATAAAATAGATTTAAAGAAGTATTAAAAGCTTTTCAAACCTTTAAATATATGTATATTCTTTAAATCTTTGATACTGTTATCGCTATAATCTATATTGTATTAAAAATAGTTTAAATTCTATAAAATAATGTAATCTTTGTTATTATTAGTTATGTATTGCTATTAAAGTATTTAATTTATTCATAGTATTAAATTTAAACTTGTAATCTTTGTATATTGATTATCCTTATAATTAAAAAGATTAAAATAATTAAACAATCTTAATTAATTAAATTTAAAAGTTATTAAAGTGTTATAAAAAGTTTATTAGAGTATATTTTAAAGTTTAATAACTATAAAAATAAATTAAATCTATCAAGATTAATTAAAACTATATAAAAATAAGTATTTAATAATAAATAGCTTATAATTAATCTTTGTATTAATTATTAGTTATAAATAATATGAATTTAAAAGCTTAAAGCTTTAAAGATATAATAATATGATTAATTATTATAAACTTTGTTGTTTTTTAATATGTTTATTAATATTCTTTGAGTGTATCATATTATAAAAATTAACAAGCTTTGTATCTTGTAAACAAGATATATTATCAAAGCTTGTATTTATACACTCTTTATAAGTTTTAAAACTATAAAACAAGCTATGATTTAAAGCTTTTCTTTGATAAATAGTTTTATTACTTTTAGAATTTTTAATACTAATACTATTAGAATAAATATTTAAAGATTTATTATATTCTATTCTTTTAAATCTTTTAGTATATTTATTTAATAATGAATAAATTAAATTTTTAATCTTATTACTTGATAAATCAAGCTTTTTATTACTTAAAGAATAAAAAGAATTACTTTTAGTATCAAAGAATACATATAATCCTTTTTTAATTCTATAAGCTTTATTTAAAGCTTTATATTCATTTAAAAAGCTATAAGCTTTTAAATTTAATGATTTATCATATATATTAAGTTTATTTAAATAAATCAAAGATTTATTATTATACTTAATATTAGTATTACTTAAAACTTGATTAGTAATACTTGATTTATTCATTAAATTTAAATTTTTAAAGTTATTCATAGTTATAATTTATTTTAAGTTTATATAAAGTTTACTATAAAAATATGTACTATAAAGTACATAAATGTACTATATGTTATAAATATGTTACATATAATTTTTAATAAAATATTAAGATTATTTTAAATATTTTTATAGATTATTTAATAAAAATTTAATGATATTTTAAAGATTATTTTATTTTTAATATATTAATATAATAATAAATTTTTAATGATATTTTTAAAATAAGGATAAGATATATAATACATCTTAAAAAAAAGATGGTTGTGTTTATAAATTTTCGATTTTTTAAAATTTTGGAAACATTTCCTAAATGGAAACCTTTCTTATATTATATCAAAAAAAAATATATAAAATCAATCCAAAGAAGTTTTCCACTCTAAACTAACACTAAAATTATCAGGATTAGTAGGAAAAACATGAGGAATACTAATACTCTGAGACGAAACAATATCATCACCAACATTCCAATTCCCCTTAATTTTATCATGAAGACTCTTAACAGAATATTTATCCTTTCTTCTAAAGCCATTTCTCAACAAAAAAACAACAATATCATAATCCTTCATAACACTATCAACAAAATCAATACCAAAACAACTGGATATTGTGTTCAAAAAAACAGTTTTATCACACACAAATTTATCATCCTTCATTTGTAACTCATTAATATTAAAATTAAATTTAACAACAAAAGCATCTAAACCATAATTATCTTTTTCAAACTTATTAGGTTCAAAAAAATAATCAAAAGATTTATCAGGATAATAATTAAAAAAAATAGGTTTAAAATTAGAAATAAACCTATAAAGCCGTTGAGTTTCAGATAACAAAGGACAAATAACAGTAGAAGGCATATTAAAACTAATAACACCACTATTTTTTAAATTAATATTATGTGTATGAGGTGGAGAAATAACCCTGTGACTTCTCGGAATTTCATTAGTAGTAGTTGTAGTTATCCATTCAGTATCACTTAATTTTTTCCACATATGAATCTTCCTCAAATCATCTTCACTAACATCATCATAACTAAAACGAATAGACCCAACAGGATATATAGAATCATTCATAAAAACTACCATTATTTATAGCACTTCTATAACCACCAGATTTAACAACACCATAAATATTAAGAAAACCAATAGCCAAATCAATAAGTGCAATAGTAACAAGAATCCCACTATCCATATTAAAAATAATTAATGCACCAACAAGAGGAAATATTAACATTAAATCTAAATAATTTGGAAAATCAATTTTCCATCTTTTTCTACCTAATGCTTGTCTAAAACTAAAATTAATATTACGACCTAAAATCTGGAAAATAATACATAAAATTATACAAATAATTCCAAAAACACCTATGATAATTTTAATAAGACTTTCATAACTAAAAGCAGCACCTAAGAAAAAAACACCGAGACTAAAATATCCAATTGAGGTAAATATATACATTAAATAATTGTATAATAAACCTTTTTTAATATCTTTTTCCTTCATATTAACTAACCTCATAATCTACCAACTTGTATTAGTAGTCATTTTGTTAATATTGCTTTCTGGTGTGCTTTTTGACTTTATTGCCTGTTCGATTTGTTTGTTTTTTTGTATTTTTTCCTTATTTTCTTCATTCATTTCAGCAATCATACCGTCTACATCATTATCTTGTATACTTGTATGATAATTTAACAACTTAATAATATCTTTTTCTTCAAGAGTATTATTCCTAAATTTTGTACGACATTTAACAACATCAACAATAAACCTATTTTCACGATTAGCCATTATTTCCACTCCCCATTATTAAATTCTATATCTACAAAAGAATTAATAAAACCCAATGCCTCATAAATATCAGCTTTACTAACATATAACTCGCCATTTGGATTAAATTGATTATCAATTTCCTGAACAACAATATCCATTAAATCTTCTATATTTAAAGGAATAAACTCATCATTTTCTTCCTTAAAAGCTATAATACTATTGTTTTCTGTTCGACTGCCTTTTCGTATGGATATGTTTAGTCCGTTTTGTAAGAAAGTTGCTAATTTCCTCCTCCAAAGACGAACTTTATCATTATCCATTTGTTCTAAGGCATTTTGACTGAAAATACTTATTCCAGCACTCATTTATATCATTCCAATACGATTTCTTGATTTGCTTGCATGTTTGCTATTTGAGCTTCTTGAGCTTTCTTCATTTCAACTTGTTCAGGTGATAGATATTGAGTTTCTTTTTTAACATTAAACTCTATTGTACCCATCTGTCCTTCAAAAGCTTCTACATGAGTGGCTGTAAATTCATTTTCTGGTCCGTCATGTTTTAAAATAACAACAAATCCACCTATTTCAGTATCATTTACATCTATTCCATATTCATCTTTGATTTTCATCATAATTTCACTTATATTCATATTACTCTTTTCTCCTTAAAATTTATCTAAATTAATTTGACGACTACTGTCAAATTGCAAAATACGACTCCATGTGTCGAAATCAGCTATATCCATAAAAAAATTTTCTTCTTTACCTCTGCGAATTTTTTCTCCATCTAAACTTATATCAATATATTTCCAGTCAATATCTTTTAAATCAATATCATAATCATATACAATTTGATTGTCAGATGTTTGTAAGAGTTTTTGACTATTTCCTCTTTCTCTGAAAATTTTAAAAGTTACCATTGATTTTGGAGACCATTCATACCAAGTACATTTATTAACAATACAAGGTTCAACAAGACTACGAATTAAAACACCATCTCTACCCCCTCTAAGAGTTTTAACAGCGTCAACAATATCCATTATGTTATAGCAGATTAAACTTTCGTATTGGCTACCGAACCTTCCAAAAAAATTATATCTGTTCATTAATGGATAGTCGTATGTCCAGAAAGTGTTTATTCGTAGTATGTCGATGATTTTTTCATATGCATCAGTAATACATAAACCATTGTCATTATTACCTGTTTCAAGTTCTTTAACTTGATATCTTTCACCAAGTCGTGGAATATGTTCTGGAATTTTTTGTACCAAAACAGGGAAAACAGGATTACTTATATATTTGTCCACTTCAGGTATATATACTTGTCGATTTGATGTTGGTGTTATTCTGTTGAGATTCCGTATTTCTTGTTCGCTTTTCTTAGGAACTTTCATAATTCCACGAACAATAACTTCTTTATCTCGCTGAAAAGCCCAAACATCCTTAACACTCTCAAGACTAAAACTACGAACACCAAGCATCCTAACACAATACTGCTTAAAATCTAAAAACAAAAAATCCTCACATTCAGTAAGCATTTTCAAATCTCTATTTCTCAACACAACATTATCAAAATTACCACTTTTTATAGCATTAAAAAGGTCTTTGGTTTTTGAGTTTCCTCCTTCACCAATGCTAACACCATCAAAACTTATATCATTATTTTTAAAATCAAAAGTAAGAATTAAATGACTATATAGGTCATTTGCTCCTAAACTTTGAAAAGTACCATTTCTAATATCTGTTCGTAAAGTGTCAAAGAATCCTTTTACAGAATTAACTCTATCTGCTTTGCTTGGTTGGTCAAAACCTTTTTTTTTAATATTTATTTCTGTATTTACCATCTTGTTCTTATCTCACAACTACCTGGGGTTTTAGTTCTCACTTCTTCTTTCTTAATGGTATTTTTACCAGTAGGACTTAATCTTCCAACATCTAACCATTCACTATCTTGATATTCGTTTTTATTTACTTTCGGAGTTATTTGATAACTGTCGCACTCAAAAACATCTACATTTCTTGCTGTTAATATACCAACAAAACCAGTAACTTCGTCTTTAACCTCAATACCTAATTCTAATGGCTCATCAAATTCTTTTTTGTCAAGAACTTTTTTATAAACCTCATCAACATCTTCACTAAGTATTTCTACTTTTGCATCACATAACCATAAGTTTTCTTTTTCATTTTTATCATTAAAATGAACTATACCATATCGTGAACAGCCGTATAAATATTCTCCTCTACAACTAATTATACCTTCTTTTCCACTTTCAATATCTTTTGCTTTTTTACCTAAATTTTTTGTCATATTCATAATAAATCACCTCATAAAAAAAATAATATGGAAGTATTTAACTTCCATTTTCACTAATTTTATCTACAACTTTTTGACCTTCTTTTGAAAGTTCGTTAAACATATTTATTTGTTCTTGCATTTTTGGTAATGCTTCCACTTTATATTTACTTATATCATCAAGTGCCATCATTGCCTCCATAAAAGCATTTTTCAAAGTTTCTGGATTAACAGTAGCTTCGGTTGCTTGTCTGTGAATCTCACTACCTTGTTCTCTTAACATTTTAGAAGTTGAGTCGATGATGTCATTTGTTGTTGCATTTAAAGCATTAATTTTATCAATAACGATTTTTTGATTAAATAATGCACTTGCTACCATAATACCAACACGAAGAGCAGTTACAGTAACATTTCTTGCACGGTCAACACCACGAATTAACTCTTTATTATTCTTTTGAATAATATTTAAACTAACAATTCCTTGTTGATTTACCACAATCATTTGCTCAATATCCATTACTCTTTGTCTTAATGGAAATAAAACCTCTTCTTTAACAAAAGCTACCTGCTCATCAGTTATATTGTCATCTAATTCAGCATCATTAACTTGTCTTTGAATGTTGGCATCAGCTTTCATTCCAGCTTCAACATCATCTTTAAGTTTTTCTGTTATTTGAATTAGTTGTGTTTCTTCTGTTGCTAATGTAATGTTGTCGTTTTGTAATGACCTTTGACCTAAATCTAACGATTTAAGAATTGTAGCTATAACGACATCAGCTTTTTGATAGCGATTAAAATATTTACGAGCAGGATTAAAAAACCTACCTAAAAAACCAGTTTTCATAAAATCAATAGCACTTGGGTCTAAATCCTTTATCTGTAAATTAAGGTCAGCTAAACTATTACCAACACTCGCAGCATTCTCACCACCCTTCTCAAAATCAACAAACCTTGTACTTAACAAATTGTTTTTCTGTTGTGATTTATTTATAGCTGAAATTCCAAAATTATCAATCTCACCAACCACAATCTGCTTTTCTGCTGGATTTGTAAAATCCTTACTAAAAATATTCTCTGTAACTAACATATCCATTACCTCTTATTATTTATAACTTTCAACACTTTCAATTAAATCTTGCATTTCTTTAACAATCTCTTTAATTTTTTCATTATCAGTTTTATTTTTATCCATATTTATAACTAACTCAGACTCTAAGAAACCAAGCATATCAATACCTTTTCTTAATAAATTTATTTTATAATCAATTTCATCTTTATGTTTAATAGCATATCTTGGCTCTAAACCGAGATAGTCAGATAACATTTCATAATTTTCATTAAAAACCGTATTCCAATAATCAATAATATTACTAAACTTATTATTAGTAACACTTCCAGCTGGAAACTTCCTATCAACTAAATTTTTAACCTTATCTCTTTTATCAGTAAAAACCTTAATAAAATCACTAATATCATCATTAATATCAAGATTCCTATATAACTCTTTCATCTCAGTCTCATGCTCTTCAATCCTAACTTCTCTACGACTCAAAACAAAAAAACAAATCAAACTAATAATAAAAAAAACAACAGAACCTAACAAAATATCCATCCAACTCATCTTCTCACTCCTGATGTTTCTTCATTAAAATCAATCTTTACAATCTCATTACTGGTAGTATTAACATAAATATCAGACCACTTTTTAAGCAAAACCTGTTTTTTAACCTCATCACTAATTTTATACTCTTTACCATTACTACAAACAGCAGTATTACCGTTGACTTCAAGAATAATATCTCTTGTTTTTTGGATTTCTTTACTGTCTTCCAGCTTTTGTTGTTTCTTAGCTTCATGAGTAATACTATCAGCTACCAACATAATACCACTAAATAAAAAAACAATAATGGAAAGTATAATAATATATTTAAAAATACTACTATACCTTTTCATACAAAAAACCACCATTAATTATTCTTCTTAGAATCTGAAATCTTCTTATTATTAGTTATCTGAGTATTATAAGCATCACTATCAACACCATTACTCTGACCAACATAAACCATCTTACCATCAACAAGCTTATAATTACTTATATCAAAAATACCAGTATCTTTAAGATTCCAATCACCAAGGAAATCATTCCAACTAAAACCAACAGCATCAGTTTCATTAACAACCTCAACAATAGCTAAAATATTTGGATATCGACTGTTCTGACCATCTCTCCAACCAACATACTTAATCTTATAAGTACCACCAATCTTCATATTAATCAAAATATCTCTTGTCTCATACTTACCCATTAAATCATCTTCTGTATTCTCATACCCAACACCATTAGTATCATAAAACATTAACTGCTGAGCATTATCACACATAAGCTGACCAAAATCATTAGGATGAAACCCTGGAGCAGGACTAATTGATTTAACTGTAATAACTTCTTCTTTCACAGAACTTGTATATTTATCTTGTTCACTTACAAAACCATTTACCATTAGTGCAACACCACCAACAATAAGACCAATAACCAATAGGATACCTAAAAACCCTATAACATCTCCACTATCTGCCATATCATATCACCTATTTATTTTTTCATATATATTCTTTATACCTCTCGCATCAGAAAGAGCATTATGCTCTCTACTTTGCCATTCATTCATAATTCTATTATACTCTACATTAGAATTAACAAAACTAAGAACTTCATCATTTAAACTACGATTACTCAAACTAATACCAGCAGGTAAATTTCCCTCAAACAAATCTAACACCAATTTGTTATCATGGGGAATAAAACCGTCTGATATTAATTCAACTTCAGGAGCAAGTCTACCTAACCAACGACCAAACTCCAGCATAACACCTTGCTTGTTGTTCTTCATTTCAATTGAATATTCTTCTGTAACAAGACCTGGTGGCATTTGTTTCAAACATGTTTCAAATTCATTATATTTAAGATTACAAATAACATTATCATAAATCCACTTATCAATTTGAGATTTATCATAATCATAAAACTCGGCATAAAATTCATAATCATTTTCAGACACACAACCAATACTAACAAGAGTGGTAGGCATCTGCAAACCTGTAAATTCCGTATCAAAATACACTTTCAACATCTTCTAACCTCTTTACACAATTTTCTAAATACATTATATCCATAAATACTTCTTCATTTATATCTAAATAATATCCATTTCCTGAGTTGAATGTTAGCATTTTGTGTTTAATTTTGTAATTTTTTGGATGATTGTGTCCAACAGCCATTGTTTTAAGACTGTTTTCTTCTAAAAAACTACTAATATCCACCTCATTAACTTCATCCATATAATTCCAAGTTAAACTCAAAAAACCCAATTCTTGAGCAATTCTTGGTGGTCCAGCATGAGATAAAAAACAACCATTACAAGTAACATGATACAAAGGAAACTCCTGCATCAAACTAACATACTCATCATAAAAAGGTTGTAAAACACCACTATTACGACCACGAATATTTTGCTTAAAATGATTAACTAACAAACTATTATTTTCAAACATATATCCTCCAACCCAATTAGATGCCTCATGATTACCACATAAAACCTTAAAACCTTTTGATTTTTTTTCTGATTTTATGTCATCAAGTATTTCTGTACTTTGGTCTGGATAATCTCCATTACAATCAATCACATCACCTAAAAATATTATTTCATCTTCCCATAATTCTTTATACTTCATATAAAGAGGGTAGTTTCCATGAATATCACTTACAACAATAATATATATCACCTAATTTCAAAAAAATCCACATTATTTAAATTATACTCTTTCCCATTAATAAAAGTCAAATCAGCATCAGTAATACGGTCAATAGTCAAACCCTTTTCATGATAAACATCACTATCAATATAAACAGTCATACCTGGAGGAACACGATAACTAATACTACATGTCTCAGCATCCTCAAACTCAACAATACACTTTTCCTGAATAATATCCAAAGCCCTACTCATAATAAACATCCCTTATATCAAACATATCACACTTATCGACATTACAAATACTATCAACATACAACTTCTTCTTCAAAACACCATTCTCATCCTCAACATCAATCCTCGAATCACCAAGTTTTAAATCTGGATATTGCTGTTTAATTTTTTCTAAAATTCTAATTAAATCATCAATACTTTTACAAGTTGACTTTGATTCAAGCACTTGTTTAACAAAAACAGGTTTCATTGGCTCTTTCTCTATATAATCATACCCACCAAAAATATCTAATTTTTCACCAGTTTGAAGATTTTTAGAAACTATATGTAACTCCATAATTTCAAAATCATCATATTTAGTTTCTTCATTAAGTTTCTCTTTAAGATATTCCATTTCCATATTCACTCACCTTCTTCATCTTTACTACAATTATTACATATAGCAACATACTCTTCTGGTTGCATTGAATACCAATAATCTTTAGCATTAGATAATGCTATTTCTTTTGCTTTTTCAAGATTTTCAGCCATAATCATAACTTTCGTTTTACCATGCACTTCCAAAATCTCAATTTCATATCCTCTTTTAATTGTCTCAACTCCATTACTATATTTAAATAAAGTAGTATTAATTGATGTTTTTTTACTACCAATCATTTCCATACCTTTTTCTAAAAAACTCATATATCTTCCTCAATTAAATCATTATCAGATATACCTATCCAACCTGCATCTTCTGCAATATAAGTTAATACTTTTATAGCATTAAGTATGCTTTCTTTGTTTTTTTGAGATTTACAGATTGCTTTTCCAACTTCTCGTAAGAATTTATTTCTTGCTGGTTCGTTATACCGTATTTCTTCTATTTTAGCATAAATACCAGCTTCTATCTCATCATCAGTTATCCTTTTCATCTTCTAACTCCTTAATAAACAAATCAATATCAAAAGGAATACCTCTACCTTCTTTAAACTGTTTTTGAGCTTCTTCAATGTCTTTTATAGTTTCTTCTGTAAGTGTATAATAATCATCTTCCATCTCTTCGAACACATACCTATCTACACGGTCAAAAAAAACCTCTCTCGACATATTCTCATTAACAGCTTTTACTAAATCAAAAATAAGTTCTTTATCAGCTTTAGTTATCTTCATTATTATCACCAACATATTTAGTTAAAATAATTTCCAAATCTTGGAAAGCTTTCGCAATTTCTTTTTTACTTAAATCTTGCAATCTTTTCATAAATATTTATATATCCCTCATCCTATATAAAGGTTTCCATAAAAAATTCAAAAAAAATAAAAAATATGGTGAAAAAAACAATTCACCTAATTAACTCTTTTCATATAAGTTCTCTGACTATACCATTTTTCACGACCAGTTTGAGTGCAATAATCCCCATCTTTATAGATATGATGTCCTTTTGGTTTAAATGTAAATTCACCATCAGACACTCGTTTAGGGTTTATTTGTATATCTCCCCAACCAGAAACTGGTTTGCCAGTTTTTTTACTTGTTATACGATTCTCAAACACCCTTAAACCAGCAGGTTTAGGTGAACCACCATTAGTGCCTCTTGCACCAATCGTAGCAATATAAAACTTGTTTTTATACACAGTATGCGGCGAATACCTACCATGCATATAAACTCGCTTTAATGTTTGATTTTTACCATCTACAATAATTGTTAAAGTAGATTTCGTCTGCTTAACAACTTTAAACTTAATAAACTTATCTTTAGATACTTTTTTAGTATCTTTAACTGTTTTGGCATTTGCTTCTGCTGTTGCATAAACAACACCACATGTAATAAATGCTATTGCAAGCATTATTAATAAAACTTTTAAATATTTATTCATATATAACTAACTCTCCTATTAATTTTGTATTTTAAAAATTTTCGAATAAATTAGTTATAAAAGAACCAATCGCATATCGCTTACCGAAACTCCTCTTCAAATTGAGTTCAGAATCATAATCTCATACGAATATGCTATTGGTATCATAATACCATCTCCTCTTCTTTCCTCTACATAAAATTAAATCTCTTCCCAGTCATAACTGACCATTTTAACATTTTTTTCGATTTTCTTTTTTTCCAGTCTTTTTTGTGGAAGACTAACTAATGTTTCTCCACAAAATGGGCATTTGAATATTTTAAGTTGAAAAACATCTTCATCATTAGTGTAAAAATATTTATAACTTTCAATATAAAAACAAAACTCTTGCAACTCATTAACCCAACTAAACTCTATATATTCATTGAACCATTTCTTAAAATGGTCACAACAAAAATCAACTTCTTTAACATCAGCTATTTGTAATTTCGGACTATGAACTTTAATATCATACTTTAATCTGGTCATAACTATCCCAATGTTAAATCATTCTTAGCAAAGAAATTAAGAACAAGGTCACCTTCATCTATTTGTTGTCCATTATAAATAATATAGGCATAATTATAGATTTTACAATTAAATATAATCTCATTGATTAATTCAATAGCATTATCGTTCTGAAATTCACTATGTTCAACTTCTTGGTCTATTTTTTCATTAGGATTAAAAATACTTTGTTTTCTAATCATAACTTTAAAATCTACACCATTTACACCAGCAATATCATTCAAATCAATAAATACAACTGGCTCTTGACTCAATATATCTTCTTTGCTTAAATCATAAACTGTCATTAAAATCACAATTATAACATTATACTTCATCTTATATAAATGTTTCCATTATTTTCAAAAATTTGTAAATTTTCAGATTCTTTTAAATACTATGAATAACATATTATAATATATAAGTTTTACTAAACATTTAAATATGAGAACAAAATTATGCAAGATTTCGAAGATATATTTTACGCAGAAGACCAAGAGTCATTAGACTTTTTAGGACGATGCTACCGTGACCCAGTTTTATTCGCTGAATCATTTTTTAGAAACGATGCAGGAGAGCTATACCAACTCGAACCACATCAAAAAGCATTTCTAAGAGACGAAGCAAGTAACAGAGTATTATTCTGGGGTCGTCGTATGGGAAAATCAGAAATCGTAATCATCGATATGATGCACAAAACGATTTTCACACCCAATTACAGCATATTTGCTATAACACCATTCGCAAATCAAGCAGAAAGACTATCAGAACAAATGAGTGATATCATACATCGCTCAGACGGTATAATAAGTCTATTCACCAAAGATATCCAAAAAAAGAAACACCTTGTAAACAGAAGCAAAATACAACTAAGTACAGCAGGAAAAGACACAACATCAGGACTTATTGGTGGAGGAGCAAACTATGTATTCATGGACGAAGCACAAGACTTATCAGAAATCCTATACAGTAAAATAAGACCTATACTTCGTGGACAGATATTGGGTGACCCAAAAATCGTATTTTCAGGAACACCAAGAGCAAGGCAAGGATTCTTTTATAACAGTATAAATAATGCATACAGAATATATGAAGATAATCAAGTAACACAAAACCCAGAAGGAATATACTCATTACACAGAAAACCAACAGTATTCTTGGACGAAGAAGATAACATAATAAGTACAGGAACACCTCGTATAACAATAGATGAAATGGAAGAAGAAAAAATAGCATTATCACTAATGGAATTCAAGCAAGAATACGCATTACAATTCCTTGATACATTAGGAAAAGTATTTCCAACAAAACTCATAGAAGAATGTGAATCAAACGACCCATTAGAATTTGGAAGTTTAAAACCATGTGTAGCAGGATTAGATTTTGGAAAAATAAATAACAATAGTGTACTATTCATAGCAGAATTTGACAAATACAAAAACTTAGAAATAAAATACATGCACGAATGGGAACTTGGAACAAAATACACAGAAGTAACAGATTTCATGAAAAACACTATCCCAAAACATTACCCAAAACTAATAAAATTATCAGCAGATATAACAGGAGTAGGACAAGGTGTATTAGAACACTTTGATGGATTTACAACATACGAAGTAGAACCAATAATGTTTTCACAACGCTCAAAAATAGATTTAGTAGAAAATACAGTAGCAATGATGGAAGCAAATAAAATATCATATCCATATCATAAAAGATTCCAAATGGAAATGAGTCAATACATGAGGGAAATAGGAAAAAATAACTTAATAAAATATGTAAAAGGAGAAAGTGACGATTATGTAGATGCTTATGTGTTATGTGTAAGAGCAGGAACAACAGCAGAAATACCAGTAGACCCACAAGTAATACAAATCGGCTCAAACTTATTAGGAAACAAAGTAAACATAAACCAACCACCAAAATTACAAAGAAACAATAACCAAAATTTATATAAAAATAGAAGAATCAGGGTGTAAATTTATATGGAAAAAATAGAAAACCAAATGATAATAAAAAACAAAGAAGCAAATGAAGAACCAAAAATGAGTGTAAAATTTGCTCAAAATGTTAGACAATATACAAAAGAATCATACTCACAACAATTCGTTAATTATAGAAACATAGCAGGACAACAATCAATATCAATAGATATTATAGATGGACTATATGATAGTACAATATTTAATAGATTGTTAAACAAAATAGCAAGTGATGCTATACCAGATATGTATACAATACAAATAGTAGATGTAGATGGAAATAGATTAACAGATTTAGAACAAGAATGTAGAGTAATGCATGCAAACCTTACCAGACAAAATTTAAGATATATTTTTAGAGATATGTTAAAATACGGAAGTACATGCACATATATTGGTGATTTTCAAGACGGAGTATTACAAGAACCATTTAACCTCGATATCCAGAATGTAGAACCAAAAATAAATACATCAGAAGGAACTATAGATGCATGGGTATATAATGACGGTGATAATGAAATAGAAATACCACCAGAACAAATAATGTTTTTTGCATTAGACCCTTTAACAGGAGAAATATTTGGTCGAAGTATGTTAGGACCAATTATACACATTCTCCACTTATTTTTAAACACAGAATTAAATTTATCAGAAATTGTAGATAAATTCGTTATACCAATTTTATCTTGGATTGTAAAAGATGAGAGTGTAAATGACCAAAAACTTACTCAATTAGCGAATAGTATAATGAACCAATATCAACAAGGTGATGATATAATTTTAGCAGGAGATATATCTACTGAAGTTATAGGTGCTGCACAGTCACAATTTGACCTTGTTCCAATTTTACATGAGCTTAAAGAAACATTAGGTATTATGACTGTTCCTTTCCAGATTTTAGGTGGGAAAGCAGATAATTTATCAAGTTCTACTGTGCAATTGAAAACTTATTTACAACAAATTGGTGATTATCAGAGTATTGTTTCTGATGGGCTTGTTAGAAATTTATATAAACCATTTTTAACATCATTAGGTAAAGAATCTGGTCTTGATTATCAGAATATTTATATTAACTTCCCAAGAATTACAATTGAAACTCCAAGTGAGAGTATTAAAGCTATTATTCCTGCTGTTCAAGCTGGTTTAATGGATAGAGAGGAAGCAAGAAGTGATATTGGTCTTCGTGGTGTTCCAGTTCCTATAGATGAAATTGAAATAACACAATTACAAGTCCAAGCTCCTCAAAATAAAGATGGAAGGGGTGGCGACCCTAATAATGAGCCAAGTCAAAATTCAGGTGATAATAATGGAAATTAATAAGGTGAAAATATTTTACTGTACTGAGTGTAATAGACGATTCTTAGATGAAGATGAATTAACCACATGTCCAGCGTGTGGTAGTTCTATCATTGCAGGAATTCCGAGAGATACTGTGCAGATTATATTGAGCGAAGTGTGATAATTAGTGAAAAAGATAAATAATTATAAACAATTAAAACAAATATCAGAAGAAATATTAAAAAATAAAGGTGTAGCTACAGCTAAGGAAGTTTATTCAGAAATAAATGATGAATATACAATAAGTAGGGTTAGAATTAGTCCAAAAAAAGTATCATCATATCTGAGACCTTTTTCGTCAGGAAAAAAGGATAAGAACAAAGTTTTAATTTTTAAATATAAAGATTAAACCATTTTTGTAAACCACGCTCCTATCTTTATATACAAACACCGAACATAAATAATAATAGTAATATTAATTAATATTAAAATAATATAAACTATTTTTTAGGAGTCAGATATATGGCTGATAAAGTTAAGTTTCATGATGTGCAACTGTTTTCATTTAACGATGAAGGAAATGCAAATAAACAGCATTTAAGTGTTAAAGGATATGCTATACACACAGGAAGGTTTCACGGCATAATTGAAATACCAGAAAGTGAAATACAAAATGCAGCAAATACATTAAACGGTAGAAAAATATTCAAAAACCATGAATACGATACCGATGATGTATTAGGAAAAATACTAAGTACCAATGCTGAATTAGACCCATACAATAGCAAAATGGCAGTAACATACAATGGATATATCGATAAAAACGAAGAAAAAATTATCTACAAAGTCGAAAACGGATTATTAGATTCAACCAGTATAGGATTTGAATTTGAACCAGAATGCGGAATTTGTGGAAAACCTTTAAAAGAATGTCATCATTTCATATGGGATGAAGGATTCTACATAATAGCAAGAAATGTAAATGTATTAGAACTATCAGTAGTAGGAATACCAGCAGACAAAGATGCAACAGTAGAAGCAATGGCATTTTCAAAGAACAAATTTATGGAAGATTTAGAAAACCAATTTAGTTATAAATTTAAAGCTCATAAAGGAGATGTTCCATTAAATCAAAATACCCTAACAAAAGAACAAATTTTTGTAGGAGATATATTAGAAGATAAAATTGATTTGAAGGAAGAAATTAATAAGATGCTAAAAGAGGCATTTGAAAAAGAAAATATAAAAAGTGATAAAATGGCAGAAGAAAATAAAAAAATTCTTGAATTACAAGAAAAATTAACAACAGCTAACGATAAAATCACAGAATTAACTGAAGCTCATGATAACAAAGTCTCACAATTAAAAACAGATTTTGAAACAGAAAAGAATGAGGCAGTTGAAAGCTTACAAGACCAAATCGTTGAAGAAAAAGGTAAAGCTATAGAAGCACAAAATGCTCTTGAAGCATTACAAGAAGAAATAGATGGATATAAAGAAACTATATCTAATTACGAAGACAAACTTGCAGAAATCGACCAAGCAAGATTATCTGATAAAAAAGCAGAATTATTAGCATTACATAAAGAGCTAACCAAAGAAGAAGAATTTGATGGATTAGATGAAATGGATGAAACATTTATTGACAAACAAATTACTATGCTACAAAAAATTAAAGAAAATCAAGGTGTAGTAAAAAGATTTACCAATAAACAAGTACACAACCCATTCAAACAACAAGCACAACCTCCAGAAGATGGTGAAGAAGCTTTAAGTTTAGAAGAATTTATCGGAAGCAAATTCAAAAAATAAATAACCTTAACGGAGTAACGATAAAATGGCAAATAGAAAAGCAGATGCAATCACAATGACTGCTGAAGAAGATATATTAAAAGCAAAACAAGCTATCGGTGCAAAAGCTAAAAGACAAACAGTCGGAAAAGCTGTTATCTTCGGAGACACAACTATCAGAAATAATCCTGGTATGAAAGAAGCTAACGAAGGCGACGAAGCAAAATTTGCAGGCGTAATTAAAGCAGTAAGCGGAGAACAAGTAAGAGACTGTTCAATGCCTTATAACATCGGAGATGTAAACTGCCCAACAAATGTATCAGCATCAGTAGAAAGAAATTGCGAAACAGTAGTATTATTATCAAGCGATGTAGACGCAAATGGCGAATTAAAATTAGGCGACAACGGAACTTTCCAAGCAGCAGCATCAGGTGACGATGTAGTAGGAAGAGCATACGAAGAAGGGGAAGATGGACAACCTATAATGGCGTACATAAGTGCTGCACAATAAACAAAATAAAAAAGAAGGAAATTGATATTTATGGCAAATACAAACATAGGACAATTCGCAGCTGGTGGAGTAACTACATCTGATGACAGATGGGACCCACAATTAGCAACAACTCTTATCCAATACTTAGAAAGAGAATCAGATTTCAGAAAATTCGCTAAAACTGTAACTATTCAAAACACATTTTCATACACAATACCAGTAAAATACGAAGCTGGTATAGCAGTAGAAGTTGTTGAAGGTGCAGAAATACCAAAATTCAGAGATGTATACGACAAAATCACAGTTAATGTTATACAAAATGGTACTGGTATCAGAATGACTGAAGAAGAACAGTTATTAATGGCATGGGAACCTGATTACTTCCAAAAAGAAGCAACAGCTGCAATGAGAAGAATCTTGAAGAAAGAAAACAAAGATATTGCAGAAGTTTTAATGGCTGGAGCAGGTATCGAGAAAAATATATCAGGTGGATTACTATTATGGGAAGACATCGTAGATTTCAAAGCTGAAATGGAAGACCAAGAATACATGGTAGAACCAGGTATTATATTAATGAGTCCATTCAGATACAACGACTTAGTAAAAGACCCAATGTTCCGTGACTACTCACAAAGTGGAATTGGTGGAGTCTTAGAAAGTGGACAAGTAGGAAGAAAAGTAGCAGACATGACTATCTACATCATACCAGAAGTAGGAGATTCAGTTTACTTAATCGACCAAACTTTAGAACCATTATGGTTAGTCCAAATGGGTCAAGCAAATGTATACAAATACTTCCTTGATGAAACAAGAGAAGATGTACTCGACATAACAATATACGAAAAACCAGTTGTTGTAAGAATTGATGCAATTGGAAGATTAGTAATAGGACCTTAATCTTATTAACTAATCATATTTTATTATTTTAAATCAGAAAAGACGGTGATATGATGGCAGGAAAACCAAAAGGAAAAACAAAAACTGAAAAAGAAGCAGAGGCAAAAGTAGCCGAAGAAGCTAAAATTAAAGAAGATGCAAAAATAGTTAAAGAAAACGAAACAAAAAAAGCTCCAAAAGAAAAAGAAGAGCCAAAAAAAGAAAAAAATTACTATAAAAAAGCAATCTTCGAACCAGTTAACTCAGCAACACAAACAAAAATCTTTGACCTAACTGTAACAAAAAACATTGAAATAGATGGAGTATTACAAAAAACAAAAGAACCAAAATACAAAAGTCTACCAGCATATCTAACAGTATACAAAGGAGATATACCTTTAAAACTAACAAAAGAACAATATGATGACCTTAAAAAAGAAGGCATAATTGAAACAAGAGAAGAAAGAGATGAAAGGTTCAGACTCGGAGAAAAAGCTATACCAAAACAACACGGTGTAGATAAAAGATTAGCTCCAGCATCAAAAATAGCAAAATTATATGAAAACATATTAGTAGAAGTAGATGAGTAAAAATGATATATACAACTGATTACATCAGAAAACTTTTAGAGTTAGACCCAAGAGTAATTGATGATGAACAAATCAGTTTTCTCATCGACCATTATACAGAATTAATACAAGCTAAAACTGGTGCAGGAGTAGATGATATAGATACTCCTTTATTTCAAAATGCAGTTATGGAAGGAATAGCTTGTAATTTATCAATGACAAATAAAGGTTCAATAATACAACCAAATAGAGTAAAAGTTGGATATTACGAAGAAGAAACACGCTCAAGAGCTGATGTAAACAGAGACCCAACATGGTGTGAAATGTATGCTGATTCATTGGATGATATAATAGCATATATCCAAAAAGCATATGGATTTAAAGCATTAACACGACAAGGAGCGAGGGAAAAGCGTGGCTTTTATTAATACTTTACCATTACTTGAAAATCCTGAAATTGAAATAACTCTTTTAAAAAGAAAAAAATCCTATGAAAAAAATAAAATAGGAGACCAAAAAATCAAATGGAAAGAGATAGAATCAATAAGAGGAGTAATTCAAAGAAAACAAAATCAAGAAATTGATTTTAGTGGTTCAGAAAGTCAAATAGCATACTTCGGAATGTTCTTACCAACAGACAACCTTTTAATACCAAAAAACAAATTTGAAGATTACAGGATAAAATTCAAAAGCGATTACGAAACCATTGTACTAAAGATAAAATCATTTGACCCAAACCTATTCATAAGACTAAATAGAAACCATATAGAAATGGAATTAGAAGAGGATAGAAAATGGAATGCGATTATAACGAATATGGGGAAGTAATTGCTGAATATTTTCCAGTTAAACCAGAAAAAAGTTTAGCAATATTTTTACATTCAGCTAATTCTGCTGAGAAAGGACATATAGCTCAAAAGGTTTGGACAAGAGTAGGACAAGAAATAGTTCAACGAGCTAAAGGATTTTTAGTAGAAAATGAATCTTATGATACAGGAGCTCTTTATAACAGTACACATGCAGAAATACATAATGGAAGTTTACAACTTTTAGCAGATGCAAGAAACCCAAGAAGTGGATATGCTTATGGAGGAGCAATAGAATATGGACATGTACTTCGTAATGGAACATTTTTTGGTGCAAAACCATTTTTAAGACCAGCAATAATGTTATCTATTAACCATATAAGAGGAGAATTTGGAAACGAAATAATGCAAGATTATATGGCTAAAAATCATGGTGCTGGAGGAATAGAAAGTGGATTTATGAGTTTCGGTATAGGAAGCGGTAATCTTGGTAATATAGGTCAATTTGGTAGATGGCAAACAGGTAGTAGATTTGGTGGATGGCAAGCAACAACTTTCAAAATGGCACAAAGACAAACATTGAAAGTAAGAAACCTTAATTTAAAAGGTATGGAAAGTGTAAATACCAAAGCAATGGGTGGATTTAGCATAAGACACTACGGAAAAAGTGTATCAGACTTTATGTAATTTTTAAAGATAATATGGAAACTAAAAACGAAGTAATAAAACTCTTCAGAGAAATCTGCGGAACAGAAAAACAAAACGGATATTATCTGAAAATCGATAAAAATATCGAAGTTCCAAACTATATAGACAAAGATGAACCAGTAGAATACCCAGAAATCAGAATAACACCATTTTTATTAGATACAGAAATAGAAAAGCTTGAACAAAAAATAAAACCATATATAAAACTTGAAAGAAAAATTTATCAAGGAACATTTCAAATAGATATATTCTCAAAAGACACATCACAAGTAAATGAAATTTATCAAAAGCTATATAACAGAATAATAGATTTCTTAAACCCAGAAATAATTATATACGGATATGATGACGAGGATACTGAATACATTAACGACTATTATTTCAACAAAAACTATAAAAAAGAAAACTCAAAAATAAGCCAAATATTAGTAGAATCATGTCCATTAGATAGAGTATATAGATTTAAAGATTTATTTGAAAATTCATGGTTTTTAGGTAAAAAAGGATTATATATTAAAACTCAACAAAATATCCAAACACTTAAGATTAAATATATACTTAATGGTATGGTATTTCCTGATGGATTTTCTGCTAATAGTAAATATTTATATAACTCTAAACCTTATGGATATAGATATTTATCTGAATCTGAAAAAAATGAAGTTAAAAGAGTTATGTTTGAAGTTCCACTAACTTATGAATTGCATAGAAAATATAAGCTTGGACCAATCATTAAAGAAATAAATATTAAGGAATGATTATACAATGGAAAAAAAAGAAAAGGTCAAAAAGACAAAAAAGGTTGAAGATAAGAAACCATCACCACCTCCTAAAAAAATAGAGAAAGAGTTTGATGGTATGGAATTAGCTAAAGCAATGGGCATTCATTTTGCAGATTTGGATACCATCATGTATAGAGAGAATCTTAAACCAGGATTTAAAATAACAACAAAAAAGCTAAACGAATTATATAATAAAATTATAGGAAGAAGATGATACAATGGTAGTAAGACAACCAGGAGTAAAAATAGGTATATTCAATACCCCACAAGTTGGAGAAGTGCTTCCTGATAGAATTTGGGCTACATGTGTAGAGACAAATAAAGGACCGTTAATGACACCAGTTTTAGTAACAAGTCCAGAACAAGCAAAAGACATCTTTAACTTTGATGCAACAGCATACTTTAAAGTTGGAGGACAAGGGCTAAGATTAGTTAGAGTTGGAAGTGGAAGTGTAGCAAAAGCAGAATATACAGTTCAAGATACAAATAATACTGATTTATTTACTTTAACTGCAAAGTCAGAAGGAACTTTTGAAATATTAATAAATACAATGCCATATTATGGTACTGGGTTTACATGTAATATTTCAGCAGAAGGATACACAACAGAATACAATGAAGGAATCAACACAATACAAAACTTAGTTAAACTTATAAACAACAAATCAAAACTTGTTACAGCAGAATTTATAGCAGAACCAACAACTGGAGAAACAATAGAAACAAATTTAAATACAGCATTAACTGGTGGTTCAAATGGTGATGGAGACCCAATAACAGGAGAATTACCAGAAACAGAAGCACCATTTGCACATCGTGAAGGATTAAAATTATTCGAACATGAAAGAATAAGTGGAGTATTCTCACAAAGCAAATACTTATCAGTACAAAATGAATATGTATATCATGCAGACCAAATGAGTCAACCAGAAGTATGTAGATGGAGATATGCGTTAATAGGAGCTGTAGACAGACAAACAAAAGATGCTATTATACAAAGAGCTGAAATATACAATAATGAAAGAATATTATTCGTAGGAAGAGGAGTAATAACAGATGAAGGAAAAGAATACTTACCATACGAAGCAACAATATTTATAGCAGGAAAACGCTCATCATTATTCTACGGAGACTCAATATTTGGATGGGAAAATAAAAAACTCTTAACAGGTGTAGCAGATGTAATGGATATGACAACTGATGGAGTAATAACAACAGAACTTGATATGGATGAATATAACGAAAAAGGAGTTATAACATTCAAAAAAGAATACAATAATGTTGCAATTACAGAAGGAGTAACAACAGTACAAGCTGACAATGATACCCAACAAGATGAAGAGTCAATAGTAAGTATAATAACATATGTATCATATGAAGTATATGAAATTGCAAGAAGATTCATTGGTAGAAACATCACATCAGAATTACAAACAGCAATTGAAGAAGTTATCAAATCAAAGCTATCACAAATAAAATCAGAAGATAGAACATTAATTGATATCGAAGACCCAAATACACCAGCATATGATGTAAAAGTTTCAATTCAACCAAGAGAAAATCAAAGAGCAGGTAAAATAAATATTACATTAGTAATTGTACCAGTTCACGCTCTAAGACAAATTGAAGCAACTATTATAGTATTATAAGGAGTGTTAAAATATGGCAAACGGACCAGTATATTTTGAAACAGGATTCATACTAATTGGCTCAACAAGAGTAGATTGTGAAGAAATAACAATCAATTCTTCAAAAGACTCAAACCCATACTATGAAAGTGGAAGTAAAGATGCTTCATCAATAAGAACAGGAAGAAAAAGAGTAGAATTCACATTAAGAAGAGCATTTTCAGATAATATATTTAGCAAAATATATGAAAGTGATTGTGAATTTACACTATTACTTTTTAATAATGACTTAGAAGAACCACAATTAGTAATGGCAGTACAAGGGTGCAAATTAACTTCAGATAATATAGGACCAGTAAACGGTCAAGATGTAGTTAAACAAGAAGCTCAAGGTGCAGGTACTAAAAGAGTAGTTAGTATTGACCAGATAAGAACAGCAATAAAGAACGAATGTACTTTATAAAAACATAATTCTCCTTAATTGGAGAATTAAAAATTTTTTTTATTTTCAAAGAGGTGTAAGAAAAGATGAAAATAAAATGTATCGGAAATACAAAAAACTTGACCAAATATCCAGAAATGGAACTAATTTTTTTAAATTTAATGAATATAGTGAGTGTGAACAAGAATGAAATTTGATAAAGGAGTAGATAGTTCAGAAATTCAAGAATTATCTAATAAAGTGGAAAAAGAAGTTGTTGAAGTAAGGAAAAAATCAAAAGCAGAATTATATCTTGATAAAGAAGACCTTGAGCTTGAAGGAGTAAGTACATTTGGTGAAGAACCAAAAACTGAAGATAATGAGATTGATGATAAAGTAGATAGTATTATTGAAGAAGCTGGTAGTGCTCAAATTAATACTAAAACAAGATTAAGGAAAGAAAAAGTTAAAGAATATGAAGAAATTAAAGCAACTGAAGATTTAATTTTTACAAGAAAAGATAAAAAGATACCACTTAAAATACCTGTAAGTGATACTGAAGCTATGGTATTTATGGCTAAAAGGTTATCTGAAAGAGAAATGCAAAAATATTTTGATAGAAAATTAATGACAAAGAATCAAGATGATTTAAGTGATGAGGAAGTGGAGTTACTTAGAGAAAAAAATTATGAATTATTAGCAAAAGTTATTGTAGACCCTAAAATGAGTTCTGAGAAATGGGCAGATGTAGATGCACCATTATCAAATGAATTAGGTATTAAAGTTGCATCTTTATTATCAAATATTAATGAAACAAAATTGTTAGAAGATTTTAAAAAAAAATAGAATATTCTACTGAGTTAAAGTTAGATTATTTATTATGTAAAACATATAAATTATGGCCCTCAGAACTTGGAGAGCAATTAGAGGAAGGAAAAATAAAGCAAACTGATATTGATTTTGTTAGAGCAGGTATGCTTTGGGAAATTGAATTAGCACAAAAAACAGGATTTCCATTAGGAATATAAATATAATATACCCCAGGTAAAAAAATGGTAGGAGAAAGTGTTGGTGGAGCTATGGGTGCTCCAAATATAGTGAATTTTGTACTTACAGCTACAAATAGAACAGGTATGGGTACAGCTGCGGCTATGACTAATTTTGCTTCTTTAAGGCAAATGAGTTATATGAGTGGTCAAGCTTTAACTAATTCTTTAAATACGGCACAAGGTGCTGCTATTGCTATGGCTGGTGCTGCAACATTAGCTTTAGGTGCAGCTACTATGGAAGCTGCTAAGTTTGAACAACAAATGAATCAAGTGGCAGCTGTGTCAGGTGCTACTGCATCACAAATGAGTTTTCTTGGTCAACAAGCTAAGGATATGGCTGTTAAATATGGTGCAGATATGAGTATGCTTAATGAAGGTCTTATTACATTAGGTCGTGCTGGATTAAAAGATAGTGCTGACCAAGCAAAAGTTCTTGAAGAAGGTTTAAAACTTGCTAAGATGGAAGGTATTGAATTAAATGATTCGTTAGAAATGCTTATTACTACTACAGGTTTATTAGGTACTGATGTTGGTGTTGAAGGTTTTACAGACGATTTAAGAGAATTAAATAAACAATTAATTACAACGGCACAAACAGCACCAATTAAAGTAAAAGATATAATAGCAACATTAAAATATACTGGTGGAACAGCTGATTTAGCTGGTTTAGGTAAAGGAGAAGGAAGAGAAGACCTTTTCGGAGTAATTGCACTATTAGGTTCTCGTGGTGTTAAGGGAGATGTAGCAGGAACAGCATTAAGAGCATTCCTTACAAGACCAGCAGCACAAGCAACACCAGCAGTAGATATGCTTGGAGCTATAGGTTTAAAACCAGGAGACTTATGGTCAAAAGATGGAAATCAAGCAAAACCAATATCAGAACAAATACAATTAATTAATGACAGCATGGATGCTTACGAATTAAGTCAAATGCAAAGAATTGAATTTTGGAGCAAAATGGTTGGACCAAAAATGGCAAACCAAATAATGAAAATAGACCCAAAAGCAGTTGACCCATTTCGTGAAAAAATAGCTGAAGGAATAGATGTAGAGGAGAGAATAAATAAAATTCTTGAATCGGCTACTGAAAAATGGAATCAATTAAAAGAAGCGTTTAAAGTTGGTTTGATTAATGTTGGTAATAATTTATTAGTAGCAGTAAAACCAATACTTGATGCTTTAACATGGTTTTTTAAAGCAGTTGGAGATAATCCATTTTTAGGATGGATAACAACTATTGTATTACTTGGGGGAGCGTTTTTAGGACTTGTTGTTGCTACAAAATTATTTGTAGGAGTATTAAGATATGCGATAACAGCACTAAGAACAGCAGATACATCATTTAATGGAATTATGAAATCATTAGGTATTTTAGCTGGAGAAACAGAAGCAGCATCCGTTGCAGAAGGTGAATTAGCTACAAATACAGGTATACTATCAGGATTAATTCAAGATACAAGTGTATCAGCAGATATGATGAGTGGGTCATTAGGAGAAGTATCAACAGTTACGCCAATTACAGCAACAGCAGTAAATGATTTAGGACTTGCACTCGGATTAGTTAATACAGAAATGGAAACAGGAATACCATTAACAAACTCTTTAGGATTAGAAAACATAGCATTAGGTGAGTCAGCAGGAACTGCTGCTTTAGAAGTAACTGCATTAGCTATTGCCCAAGAAAGATTGAATGTAGCACAAATGGCATCAGTTGGCTCTGGAATTAAAACACCTGGTACTGGTAAAGGTATTAATATTAATAAAGCAACTATGGGTATGTCAAGTGCATTTGTTGGTTCAGAACTTCTAAATGAACAAGCAGTAATAAAAAGATATTTAAAAAGCTACGAAGACACACTTTTAAAACATAAGGCATTTAATAATGGAATGTTTTATAATGCACATAGAAGTGGAATGTCAGGAATAAAAGGAGGAGGTTATTTACCACCATTTACACTTCCTGGTGGAGGAAGCCCAATGTCACCATATGGTAGTATGCCATTCTATGGAGCAGGACATCACGGTGGAGCTAATTTTAATCGACCTGGGTTTGCATACAATTATGGTAATTATAATGGAATTACAAGCAAACCAACACCTGTAACTATAAAAGGTGTTGATTTAATGAGTGGCTCAAGAATAGCACCAGCAGCTACAACAACAGGTGGAATAGCTGGAGGATTAAGTAATTTATTTACTAATACTGGTACAAAAGGTCTTAATAATATAGGTACAGATATTGGTGGGGGGCAAATTTTAAAAAATCTTAAAAATGCTGACCAAATTGATAATGTTATGAAAAATCTTAACATGAAACAATTTACTGGTGGTGGTCAAGCTGCTATAGATAATTTACAAGCATCAATTAAAGGATTTAAAGAAACTGAAGATATAATGCTTGTTGGAAATAGTGTTAATGGAGCTCAAAATTTAATACCAAAAGCTAATAAAGAACTAACTGATGAAGCTGCTAAAATAGGATTAATGAGCAAATTAAGCACATTTTGGAAAGAAGAAATGGTAGCAAATAGTCTTATAAGTAGTACAAGTAAAATAGGTCAAAGTGCAGCAGCTGGTGAAGGAGCTATGGCATCATTATCTACAGCTATTATGGGATTAGCAAGTCCAATTGGAATAGCTATAATAGCTATAGTTGCTATTATAGCAGTAATAGCTATTTTTGCAATTATGCATGATAATTATATGAAAAATCTTGAAAAATTAAAAGAAAGATTTGATAAACAAAAGAAAGCATATGAAGAAAACAAACAAAAATTAGATGACGCTAATCAATCATTAAAAGATAATACCGAAAGATTTGGAGAAAATTCAGTACAAGCTCAAAAAAGTGCAGAAAATGTAAAAAAATATACAAAAGCAATGGAAGAGTCTAATTTAGCAATGAAAGTAGCTGCAAATCAAATAGCTAAAGAAGAATCAGATGGTTTTTGGGGAATGTGGGGAGATACTGGAAGTAACGGTATTCATGCAAGTGCTTACAATTTATTTCAAAAATTAGGTATGAACGAACAAAAATATGAAGACCCATCAAAAGGAACATGGGCAGCTGAAATGTTTAAACAAAAATCAGCAGGTTCATGGGATAATTCAATCTATGGTGCTTTTTTAAAATTTTCATCTGGTACCTGGGATATGGACAAAAATTTAAGTTGGCAAAACGCATCAACAAGCGGTAATCCTTTTTCAATAGCAAATCAAAGTAGGGTATATGAAGATAATCTTCAAGTAGTTAATGATTTCTTATCAAAAAATGGAAAAGCAATGAGTAAACTTAATACTTATTGGAGTGATTTCACAACATTATATAATAAACAAACAGATGCACTTAATATGGTTAAAACAGATAATAGTAATCCATTATTAGACAAAATGCAAATGTGGGAAGATATTGAAGTTGCAGCTGATGGAAGTGCTAAATTAGCAATAGATGCAGCACATAAATATGGTATTGCAGGAGAAGATTTTGTAAAATCATTAAATGATTTAGTAAAAGAAACAGGAATGAGTGTTGATGAAGTTAAAAGAATGCTTGATTGGATGCAAGTAGAACAAGTTGTTGCAAACTCAAATGTATTAATGGAATCTGAAACAGACAATATATTGAAAAAAATGGATATGATAGATTCAGGTATATCACAAGGAAATGAAAATGTTAGTGCTATGTTTGGAAATACATTAGAAGCACAAAATGCGATGATTGATATTCTTGCTCAAGAATATGCTGACCAAATATGGAGTAGAGCATATTGGACTGTATTTTGGAATAATGCATGGTTAAGTCTTTATGAAGCTCTTGATATATTAGTAAATAGTCTTATTGATGTAATATGGCCCATAGCTCAAATATTAATTGGAATTTGGAATATAGCTGATGCTATTGGAAATTTAAATGAAAATGGTTTTAATGGTGTAATTGCTGCTTTAGGAGGATTTATTGAAGGATTAGGTGAACAAGCTAAAAAAATACCTGTTGTTGGAAATGATATTGGTGGATGGCTACAAGATAAAGGTAAGGGTATGAAGGTTGAATATTCTAAAAAAGCTGGAATAGACCCTAATAAATATAGTTCAACCCAACCAGTAAGTAATATAAAAGGAACATGGGGTGCTTCAAATATACAATCAAATGCCGCAATAAAAGGTTTATTTGAAAGCATGGGTATTAAAAATGTAAGTATAATTGGTAATGGAAGTGACCAAACTTATGTTGACCTTAAAAAATTCCTTAAAAAGAATTTAGATATGAATTATAGAGGAGTAGCTGGAGAAGGTGGAGATGATTATCCTGGTTCTGGAACAGATTCTATTGGTGATGGTGGAAAAGGAAAGAAAAAATCAGACCTTGATGCACTAAAAAAAATTACAGTAGATTATGTATTTTGTAAAAATAAAAGATTACCAGATATAAATGTAAACTTACATGATAGAGCACCATTAGTTGGAGTAGACCAGAAAAAACTAAATATAGGAAAAATGGAAGTAATAACAAGAAAAGACAATCCAGATGACTATATGAACGCAATAACAAATGATTTAATTAAAAAAGCAGATATAATTGCACCAACAATTATTTCAAGTAAAGGTAACCCAGATATATCAATATAAAGGTGATGAAAAATGGTAGAATTTGTTGAAGATTATGATGATTATGAAACAATAAAAAAACATAATGGACAAATACTTTTAGTTCCAATGTCAGATGAAAACTTAGAAAGATTAATATTAAGAGCATCTGATATAGAATATCAAAGAAGAAGAACAAGATGGAATACTTTTGATTCTGCACATGGAACATTAAAAATACCATCATTATGTGACCAATATGCTTCACTTAAATTTAGTACATTAATAACAGACGATATCCATCCAAATTATGTTTCTGGATTTGAACCACAATTACCAAAAATTGATGATGAATATTTTGAACTTGTTAGAGAATTTTTATTAAAATATGATGGAGAAGCTGTTCGTGTTATTTGTGAGTTATTTGAAACATTTGATGGTGTAATAGAAGAGATATCTCACAAAGTTGAGGGTGGAACAACTGATGCTGCTTATGAAGTTACTATTGAAGGTTTAAGGTGAATAAAAAATGACCATAATGAATTTAGAAAAAAATTTTGTAGTAAAAACTACAAAAGATAATAAAGAACATAGATATTTCACCGAATTTTCATATGATAAAAGTATAGATAGTCCTATGGGAACAGCAACATTAAAATGTCCTTGGAGTAAAGAATTGTGGTCATATTGGGAACCTATTACACAAACGGTTGGTGTTAAAGGTGGTGTATATGATGATTTATGGCTTTTTATAGGAAGAGTTCGTGGAATTAGTTTAAACGGACAAGATATGGAAATAAGTCTTCAAGATATTGGTTGGAAAATTAAACAAATGATGCCACAAGATTTTTATGAAAAAAAAGTAAAAAACAAAACCATATATAGTGTATTAGTTGATATTACTAATCATTTAGGTTTTGACAAATCATATATAAAACTTAATGTTGGTGGAGATTACGCTTTTGATAAAGATGGTAATTTAAAGCATAAAGGAGAAGATATTTACAAAATACCTGATGTTTTAAAATCTATAAAAAATACACCCTTTTATACAATGCGTGATAATATAATGAATGATGGAATAGATACAGCTGGTATTTTAAAAGATAATAAAACACCAGACAGTAGAACTTTTTTCATACCTCAATATCCAGAATACTTAAGAGATTATACAGATATTAATATTAGTTACAGTAAGCAAGAAAAAAAAGATATAGAAAGACTTGATAAAACACAAAATCCTAATGATAATAAACCCACAATATCAGTTAAAGCAAGACCAAGTTGTGGGTGTTGTATGAATAGAACATCATTTCCTTATGTTTGGAAAAAATATACTTGGATAAATCAATGTGTAAGTTCAACATGTAAAAATAGGTCTCATAAAGGGATTGGTCAACTTTATTTGGCTCATGATAAACCTGGTAAATGGATGACGAAGCTTGATGGTCAAATAACATGTAAATCGTGTAGTGCTGATTATTGTGGTGTTTGTGGTGGAGATACTTGGGGTAAGGATAGTAAAGGATTAAGATGTGCAAGAATTAAGCTTATTCCAGCAACAGAAGTTGAGTTAAAAAATCAAAAAAAAAGTAAAGGTGGAGCACCTTATACACCAAGTTTTACCGCAGATAAACCATTTACAAAAGATTCAGCAACAAAATCTCTTTCAATAATAGCAGGTGAAAAAACATTTGAAGATATAATAACTGAAATATGTAAAAAAACAGATTCAATATGTATAGTAAGAAACAATGATATATGGATAGGTACATTTAGTTGGTTATATAAAGAAATAGAAAGTTTAGAATATTTATCAAATAAATTTGATGGTATGAATGCTATATATGAAATACAACCTTGGCAAATTGAAAATGATTCATTTAAACTTGATGTAAGTGAGTTTGGATATTATAATACTGTGTATGTTAAATATAAAAATGGAACTATTAAAAAATCATATGATGACCTTGTAAGAGTTTTTGGAGAAGTTCCAAAAGTATTTAGTGAACCTAAAATTGATAAAGAAACTGCAACACTAAGAGCAAATGCATATTTATCAGCATATATTCGTGATTTTGGATTAAAAGTAGAAGCGACTATAATAGGTTCTGGAAGATTCTTCCCAGGTACATTTTGTAGAATACCTAATCCAGAAACAGGTAGTATAGGAAGGTACTTTATAAGTAATGTAAGAACAGATTGGGATGCCGATAAAGGACTTATGACAAGTTTAACATTATTATATGGACCTGGAAATCCAGATAATCCAGAAATACCAGAAGTAGGAGATGCCAAGCAAGATGTAACAGTTGGTGGGCAAACATGGACAGATGGTACTGGAGCTCAAAAGGGAGCTACACATTTAGCAGACCCAGGAAGTGGTGTTGGATATAAAGATGAATGTAAATTATCACAACTAACAATTGATACAGCGAAAAAATATAAAAATGGAAAACAAGTGTGCCAATATGCAACGAGAAATTGGAACTATAGTTTTTATAAAGATTATACACATTGTCCAGATTGGGTAATTAGAAATAGAAAAGGTAATTGTATGGATATGGCTCGTGCGGTAGTTCATATTTGTAAAGCTAATGGTATTGAAGCTAAAATGAGTAATAAAACAATGTTAAAAACTCGTAGTGGTGGCGTAGTTGGTCACTTTTATGCTTGGGTTAAATATAATGGAAAATATCAAAAATGTGACCCAACAACGAGAGTTAATAGGTCAAGAAACCCTTTAGGTATATAAAAATGAAATATAATAAAAAAACAAATGTACAATTACAAAAAGCATTAAATAAATTTGTACAACCAGAGAGAGGAGTAAGTAGTAGTTCTGGTCAAAGACAAGATGATGTATGGAACGAAGAAGGAATATTAAAACAAATAGAATTAAAATACATAAAATCAGACGGATGGATAGTAATAGTTGATAATACACCATACAGATGTACATACACATCAAATATAATGGAAATACCAGAAGGAATACAAAAAAACGGATACCTCGTGCCAACAAAAAACATAAAAGTAAAAGTATCATTAGATAAAATATCAAGAGAATACAACATAATATCAATAATAGATGACACACCACAAAACATACTACAAACAGGAACAATATCCCTCGAAAAAGATAATGGATATTTGGTAGTAGGAAGTGGTAATAGTGAAATAGCATATAATGAAAACAAAATATCCATTGATGATAATTCTGTTGATATAGTTGGTTCTACTATTAAGTTTAATGGTGAACCTTTGGAAGATAGTATTTTGAAAGCTGTTGACGATTTTAAGAAGGAAAATGGATTATGAATTATGATGATTATTTCAGAGAGCTGTTGGAGATTGCTAAAGCATATACAGATTTAAAATTTAAAGAATGTGGTTCAGTTTCTGTTGATTTAAGTAATTATTATAAAAAAAATGAAATTGATGATATAATAAGTTTATTGGAATCTGGTAATGTTGATTTAAGTAATTATTATAATAAAACAGAAATTAATAGTAAATTTGAAGATATTGAAACTGCTGTTAGTTATGTTTCAGTTCAATTTAGAGTAAATAATGGATTAGGATAAAGATAAAATGACACTCGTAGATGCCTTTAATAAGGTTTATAAGGACGGTAAAGATTATACTGATAGTAAGATTTCTGGTCTTACGATTTTAACAGTAAGTGATGTTTCTGATTTAATTGCTCAATTAACTACTGGTGGACAAAAATGGAAACCAAGTGTAGCTTTATATAGCAATTTACCAGTTATAAGTGGAGGAGAACAAAGTTTCGACTGGCTATGTATGGTTAGAAAAACAGAAAATGCTGGACAACCAACAGAAAAACTCAAAGGAGTATACCAAAGAGTGGCTGGAAGCAGTAGTACATGGGTATTATATTCAACAGTAAGTGATACAGTAGACCCAATAGAATTAGCACAAGCAATAGATGACCATAATACAAGTGGAACAGCACATACAGATATAAGAGGGTTAATAACAACTCTTGATGGAAATGTTGTGAAAACAAGTGGAAATCAAAACATATCTGGAATCAAAACATTCACTAACGAACCCATAGTACCAAACCCAACAACAAATACAGCAGCAGCGAATAAAATATATGTAGATACAACAGTTGGAAACCTTAGAACAGAAATAGAAAGTACAATAAATACAATAAGTAGTACATTTAGAAGTAATAACAGTCTTGATTAATATGGCAATTGGAGACGAATTCGGTAAAATATGGCAAGATGCCAAAGATTATTGTAATAAAATGATAGCTGGAGCTCTCCAATTAGTACAAACAGAATTAGATAACAAAGTCAATAAAACAACACAAAATAATAAATTATATGGAACAGATAACTCAGGAACACCAAAACTCTATGATGCTAATAGTTTTAGTGGAGGTGGAAGTGGACAAGATAAAATCTGGATAGGTAATGAAGAACCACCAGAAGGATATGATTTATGGATAGACCCAGAAGAAAATTGTCAGCAAGAAGAACAAGGTGGGTTTTATGATGATACATTATTATTACAAGCATTAAGTCAAATGCAAGGAGAATTAACAGATTTAAAAAATGGAGAAGGAGATTTATATACTTCTGTATATAATAATATAATGAACAATGAACATTCTGTGGGTAGTTTATATATTACAATATTAAACACAGATAACCCAAACAACAAATATCCAGGTACTTGGACTCTTATAGATGAGAATCAATACTTGGTTAGTGCTGGTTCAACTATTACAGGTGGTAATAATACTATTGGTTCTAATACAATTGATATTGATTGGTTACATAATCACGATTTAAATAATGCTAATCATTTACACACAAATATCCATAGACATTCAAATAAGGAAACTGTGGGAGCTACAATACCAGGAACTGCTGGTACTGATGTAGATAATACAGATGATTGGTATTGGTTTGGAAATGTTGTACCAAGTAATTGGGGAATTAGAAATGTTCAATCTGGAAGATTACAATCACAAGTAACAAGCTATACTGGTAATACTGGTAATCCAACAACAACAATGTCAATAGTAAACAAAGGAACGCAATCAACAACTAAAGACAACAGACCAAAAAGTATAGCTTTCTACATGTGGAGAAGAGTTAGCTAACTCGTTCCCACATATAAATTGCTGTACTATTAGGACGATTATCAAAAGTTTGTGTTTTACTCATAGTTCCAGAATTTTGATTTGTAGCAGTTATATCATTCATACTATTCATCACATTTTGATTAGTTATTTGTGATGTATTCCAATCTACTGGAAATGTATTGTTTACATGAACAGAAGCTGGAACTGTTATTCCACCTGCTGGTGCTGGTGGTGCTTTAACATATAAACTATGTTTATGTGCGTTTTGAGCGTGAGTATGTAACCAATCAATATCTATACTTCTTTGATTATTTCCTATACTTTGTTTGGCATTAATTCCATTACCTGCACTTATAAGATATGTATTTGAGTCTAATAATATCCATGTTCCAGGATATTTATTATTAGGATTATCACTTACATTAAAAGTGAAATAGATAGAACCTATATCATGTTCATTGTTCATTATATTATTATATAACGAAGAAAAATAAGTATTTAAATACTAATTTTTGAAAAATTAGTAGAATACTACAAAACATTATTAAAAAATTAAAGATTATTATGAAATTTAAAAATCCAGAAACAAACGAATGGGAAAAACTGTGCATAAAGCACAAATCCGTATGTTCAGATTTAATATTCGATGAAAACGGAGACATATATACAAATTGTAGTATAGAAACACCTTGGAGTCTTTTCGTTGGAGGAGATGACCCACCATCAGAACAAATAGGAGTAGATGGTGATGTATATATAAATAGTGGAAACGGTAATCTTTATCATAAATTTGATGGTTGGACTTTATTAGGAAATTTACATGGAAATGTAGATGTATCTGATAAAGCAAACAAGATAGAAATAAATAATGAAGAATTAGACCTTATAGATATTTATCAAATGTTAGAAGATTTAAAAAATGGAGAAGGAGAACTATATGATTCGTTAAATCAAAGTATAATGAATAAAAGTCACCCAGTTGGATATGTATATATGAATGCTTTAAATGATACTGACCCTTACACACTCTTTGGAGTGGGTACTTGGCAGAAAATCGAAGGAGCATATCCAAGAGGAATGAAATTCGGCGATACATTAGATGGTACAGTTAAATATACTGGAAAACTTGGTTTAAATAACTTACCAGAACATAATCACGGTAACACTAATAATATAACATCAGCACCAAACGGTTCTTACACAAGTAATGCAATGAACTCAGGTGCTTCTGCACAAACTACAAGTGCTGAGTCATCACATAAACACCCAGATAGATTGTTCTTTACTAATGAAGCTGGTTCAAGATTAGCAGGAGTTGTTTTATTAGGAACTGGAGGAGTTAATACAGATATAACAAATATTAGTTCTTCAACCAATAATCGTAATAAACTTGTTATTAATGATACTGTTCCAGCAAATGATACTTATGCTAATAGTAGAAATATGCCTGGAACGGCACATACACATACATTATCTCATGACCATTTAATGACCCATATTCACGCAACAAATAATGCAGGTAGTGCTAATCCAGATAGTATAAATCCAGACCATATCCTTACTTCAATGTGGATACGAGTATTATAAAACTCTTATCCACGAATATGTACCAACCCATTCAGGTTCAATCGTTTTAACTGAACTTGTTTGAGTTCCAGCATTATTTGTAGTATGGTAATGTGTCATTAAATGGTCGTGTGGCATAGAGTGAGTATGTGAACCACTATCACCAGATACATTGGATAGTGGATTATCAACTACAACAGTTGAACCAGTATAACTACCACTTACAGCTCCTAATTCAAGAGCAGTTGTTGTTCTAATACGATACCCACTTGATGGAATTGCCCAACCAAGACGAACAGAATGAGCGTGGTTTCCAATTGTTGATACATTCGGATAATCTGCTCCACTATTCTTTGGCGTACTTGTATAATTTGTATTTGGAGCCCCACTAATATTATTAGTGTTTCCGTGATTATGTTGCCAATCAATGTTTATGCTGTTTGTTCCTCCCATTTTAGGATTTAGTGCTGTTGCACCAGAACCTTCTGGGTCGGTCATTGCTCGTAAGTATTTACCAGTAACTCTTTGCCAAGTTCCTACACCAAACAAGGTGTATGGGTTTGTGTTGTCAGCTACATTTTGGTAAACTGTACCTATCGGATGTGCTTTATTCATTATACTTTGATTTAACGAAATAAACATAAAACATTACAAAACTAATAACAAAAACCGTAAAAATGATTATTATGTCAGGACAAAACAACCTAAAAAAACAAGGAAACATCTTCGAAATAATAAAAAGAAGCGAATCTAACGGAGTAGCATCACTCGACGAAGCAGGCAAAGTACCACTAAACGAATTACCTGAATTTAGTAGTGGAGACTTTGCAAGACTAACAGAAGGGAATGAAGACCTTGTTAATCAAGTTGGTTGGGATGCACCAGGTGGATTAGCACTTGATTTAGTAGACTTTAAAAATGATGTTATATTCTCTTGGCATTATAGTTATGATGATTTTCCAAATCCAAATTATTATAGTGGACAAATTCAAATAATAGTAAAAAATAGTAAATTAATGTTTAAATTTACTGGGGGATTAGATGATATGGAATCACTTAGTCCAGAATATTTAAGTGATTATTTTGAATTTAGAAATAATAATACTCAATTATATATAAAAAATTATACAGTTATATATCATTTAATAGATTATATTGATTTTGGTCTTTCTGGTTGGATGAATAGTTTTATGGAGACAATTAATACTAATCCTTTCTTAATAAGAACTGTTAGTCAGCAAATGTTTGAAGATAAATTATTAAACCCTGTTCAATATAATGAGATAGCAAATAGACCTGATTTAAGTAAAATAAAACCAAATTTATGGCATTTACCAGCAGGTGTATATAAATATAATCAAGATGATTTAAATAAACCAATAGATATAAATGATTGGTTAGTGTGTAAAAAAATGATATTTGAAAGACCACAAGATAATGATACTACTGGAATAGCACTTATAAGAGCAATGAATACAGATAGATGTTTTTTTATGAATGAACACTATGGACATTATTATTACGGACCTAACCCAAAAGAAGTAACAGATTCAACACAAAAAGCAATGTTTATGAAAATGTTCAAAGCACTAAACACACATATGTTAAATACGATGAGACAAACAAATCTCGTAAATGAATTAAATGGGAACTGGGCTGTTGGTACACTAATGGACCCTGCTAATTCCAAACAAATCGTAACATCGTGGAATGATGGATATACAAATTGGAGATTTAGAGCACGATTCTACCAAGAAACAACAATTGCAAGTAACCAAACAACGCAAGATATAGAATGGTTTACGCTTGGAATGGATGTTAGTTGGCCCATAAATGATGTACATTTCTTTTATTATAATAAACCAGCTGGAAGTAGTACAATGAGTGCAAAGGTGGATATAATATGATTAAAGATATTGAGAATTATATAGATAAAGCACCAAAAAAAGTATTGAAAGATATTTTTGATAATGGTCGTATTTATGTTATTAATGATGATGGTGAGTGGATTATTGATGAAGATTGGGAGAAAGAGGTTTTAGGTTTTTTGGAAGAAAGTAAGCAAGAAATTGAAGAAGAAATTTTCGAAGACCCAACATATCCAATTCCTGAAATCCCATTAACAGCAGAGGAGATTAAAACAGCTCTTACTCTTTCACTTAAAAGAACCGAAGGTTTAACGATTAAAGCAGCAGAAAAAACTGCATCAGAAGAGATAAGAGAAAAAATAAGAAAGGATTAAAAAAAATGTTTGAAGAAATTGAACAAAGAATAGAAAGCTTAGGAGAATATGTAAATCTTGTAGATAGATTATACTTAATTCTATACATAATAATTCTCGTAGATGCAATATTACTATCATTAGGATACCAAGATGTAATATTAACTACAGTTCCACAATTCGACATCAGTTACATAATATCAAACATAATAATAGCAGTCGTATCATTCGTAGCAATAATACTAATACTACTAAGAAAAAGAAGCTTAGCATACTTTTATGCAAATTTTTTAGCAATATTTTTCGCAATGTGGACTATCATAGAAGGATATGTTTTATTATTTAACACAATTGAAGGTGGAATAATATTTAGAATGAGTTTTAATATATTTATCACAGTAATGCTTTTCTTCAGAACAAAATTCTTAAACATCGATATAAAGGAAGGATTATAATTATGTCAAACCAAGATTTTACAATACCATGTACTCTTGCTGAGATTGAAAAATTTATAGAAATAACAGATTATGAATATATGATATTTTATTCTATAATATTTGTAGTTTTTTCATTAGTATCGTTAGGATTTCAAAACATTACATTAGAAACAATTCCTAAATGGGATGGTTTTTATCTTGTATTAAATAGTTTAATTCCATTACTTGCAATAGCTAATATATATTTAATAGCGGCAAAAAAAAGAATAAGTGAGTTTAATTTCACAGTTTCAATATTTTTAGTATTTTTATCAGTTACTATAATTCAAACTATTATGTTATTATTTTTCACTATTGAAGGTGGGATTATATTTAGAATTAGTTTTGGAATATTGGGAACAATTATAATTCTTTTAAGAGTTTTTTATCTTAAATTATTCATAAGGAAGGGATTATAGATGGTGGATTTAGTAGAAGTTTTAATTACTGGAGCTCCTTTAATTATTGTTGCTTTAATTAGTGCTGTTGGAGGTTTTTTATTTGACCGTTTAAAACCTAAAACAACTGGTGAAAAGGTTGATGAATTTAAAAGTATAAAAGACTCTTACAGAGAATTAAGTGAAGAATATAAAAAGAGTTCTGATGAAAATAAGAGAAAATTTGAAGAAACGAATAAAAAATATGAAGATGCGATAAATGTTATTCATGAATTACAAATTGATATGGAGAAGATTAAAGGAGAGCTTAGAAAGTTAAGTGATTGTGGAAGAAGATATAAAAAACTTAAAATTTGGGCTAAAGATGTATGGGGTATAGCTGAAAGAAATAATATAATTTTACCTAATATAAGTCCTGAAATCGCAGATGAAATAAAAAGTATTGATGATAATAAAAGAAATTATGTAAAAGAAACATTAAATAGAGGTAAGAAATTATGATAAACACATTAGCGTTAGCACAAAAAAAAGAAAGACAAACATTCTTAAAAAACAAAGGATGGTACACTAAAAATGTAGATGGTGATTGGGGTCAATTTAGCAGAGATGCAACAAAAAAATTCCAATCATGGGCTAAAACACAAGGATATTATTGTAGTACATGTGCTGTAGATGGTGTATGGGGTAATGAAACAGAAAAAGCTTATAAAAGAGCTATAACTCCAGTTACAACAACTACAACAACTAATATTACTCAAACTTTAAGTAATATAAGTGGAACAACAAAATTTATACCAAAAACAACATTTTTAGATATGAAAAAAAGAGTTGAAAATTGGGTAAAAACTAATGGTTCGGCACCATCAACAGTTTATATTGATGGTACAAAAAGAGAATATGTTACTTATGCAAGATATAAAAATATGCTTGAAAGAATGGAAAGATGGAAAACTGCTAAAGGAACATATGCAGATGGTGTATATGTAAATCCTCCAACAGCTCCAGTTCCACCAGCTTCAACATCATCTCAAACTTGTATGTATGTAGCTAAGTATCTCAAGGATTATATCCATCAAGAAACTAATTATTGGTGTGGTCCAAATTGTCTTCAACAAGTTATTTATGAATTATGGGGTAAATATTATTCTGAAAAAGAAATAGCTAATATTGCTGGAACTACTACAAGTGGAACAGGTCATTCTGGTCTTGATAAAGCTTTAACTACTTTAGTTCATAAGTTTGGTGGAAAGCTTAAAATTGAATGGAAAAATTTTTCAAGTGTTAAATGGGAAGGTTTGAATAATATAATTAAAAACCCAAAGAAATCATTCTTTACACATTGTTTATATAAGAATAACCCTAATTGGGGTCATTACGAATACTTTACAGGTATTTGCTTAAATAAGAAACAAGTAATAGTTGCAAACAGTTTGTCTGGTGGATGGATTGAAACAAGGTCTTTTGCAACAGCAGAACAATATATGAGAGGCATAAGCCAACCTTCAATTTGTATTGTAACAAAATTATAATAATGGGAGAGATATAAATGGTTATGAGTGAGATGTATATGTCAGAAGAAGAAATTCTGACAGCCCTTTTCACATCAGCAATAGAAGTTGGACTTCTAAGTAGAAGATTTGAAGGAGGAAGGATTGGATTACTGTTTGCTGTTTTTGCAAGACAATTTGAAAGTTTAATAAGTATAATGAATGAATATGTTTCACAATTTACTCTTGAAACGGTAACAGATGAAGCGTTATTAGAATCACTATTAAAACCATATATATCAATAAGAATAGCTTCAAATGCAAAAGTGGTTCTTGAATTTACAAGAGACCCAACTTTTAATGATAATATTGTAATACCAGCAGGATTTACAGTATCTACTCTTGGTTCAGACCCAGTAATTTTTGAAACAGTTGAAGACCTTTATATGTGGAAAGGTACTAAAAAAGCAAAAGTTCTTGCTTATTGTACAGAAGTTGGTTCAGCTTATAATATAGATGAAGATACTCTTGTATATCTTGTTGAATCAGAATATAGAGCAGATATATCAGTAACAAATCCAAAAAGTGCTTGGAGTGGAAGAGATGACGAATCTCTTGAAAGTGCAAGAGAAAGAGCGTTATCTACTTCATGGAGATATTTAAGAGAAGGAACAGAAAGAGATATAGAAAATCAAATAGAAGAACTTGGACTAACAAAAAGATTTTATAAAATAGTTGAATATTATGATGGTTATGGAAGTGTATTATTAGCTTTAGATATTCCAAATGAATTTGAATATGAAGATATTAAAACTGAATTAAACTATAATAGAATAGCTGGAATAAATTATAGATTCCAAAAAGTTGAAAGATTATATGTAAATTTTTTAATTGAAATATTATTAACTGGAGAAAAAAATATAACATATGGAGAATCACAAGAACTTTATAAATTTATAGAAGACAATATACAAGATTATTTTGGAATAGGAATGATGGTAGGAAAATCTTTATCATTAAATGATTTAAAATCATCAATACAATACTCAATTCCAAGTGAATTTAAAGTATTAGATTTTAATATTAAAATAACCAATGACGACTTAACAATAGATGATAAACATATTGTTGTTGGAGTATCAGAAAATTTATACCCTAATAAAGTAACTACAAAATTAAATTACGAAGGTTATTAAAATGCCAGAAGGAGATATACAAGACCTAAGAACTGATATGTATGATGGTTTTTGGGAAAAGACCACAGTTGATAAAGATGATATAGAAATGATATCAGATGCAGAAGCACTTTGGCAAGCTATAGAAGGAGAAATAAAAACCCCTTATGGTGTTATAGATGGTGTAGGTCTTGAAACTTATGGTTGTAGAATATGGAATCTTTTAGGTTCTCCATTAGACGGATTGTTACTTAGAGAAGCAGAATCTCATATCAGAGATATACAAGATAAATATGAAGAAGTGAATTTATTTACAAAAATAAGAGTAATACCTTATGGTAGAGCTTATGTTAAGATAGAAGTAGATGTAGATAGTATATATGGAAGATTTACTGGTGTAAGTCATATAGCAATGGATATAATAAATTCATTCACAACAAGAGAAAAACCAAACATTATTAGTAGAGGTGTTTAAAAGTGCTTAATAGTAACATAGGATATAGTATTGACCATAGTTTACCATTATGGTGGTCTGAAGATTTATTAATTAAAATAATTAACGAATATAGTGGAGACCAGGAATTTAAATACATATACGAACTAATAACAAACAGAATAGAACAACCAGTACAATGTTGGAAAGAAGCACTAAGAGAAGAAAACAAAATCATAAAAAGAACATTTGAAACAATAAACCAATCAATACAACTACCAATAACAAAATATCCAACAAGAGGAAAAATAACCATTGAAATTCAAAAAGGACATCCAGACAACTACTTAAAAAACCTAACACTAAAAAACGGAACACAAACAGTAGAATACATAAATCCAAAAATAAAAGCAGACAAAATAACATATGATTTAAACTTATCAGCATTATATATAGATGGACAACTATCAAAAACAAACACAGAACAACAAGCAAAAAAAATAATAGATGATAAATGGCAAGTATACAATATAGAAACAGAAACTTATGAAGATACTGGATATAATGCTTCAAATAACGAACCTTATGTTAAAAATAAAACATGGTTTATAGATATAAATACAGAAATACCAGCAGTTCCACAAACACCAAATCCGTACATAGAAGAAGAAAATTGGTTTGTTTATGATGCTATACAAGAAGTATTTGTTGATTCGAATTATGAGCAAAATAATAAAAAACCGTATATAGAAAACGATTATTGGTATGTTTATGATAATGAAACACAAAAATATAGAAATAGTTATGTAATTGGACTTGTTAGAAACGAGCCATATATAGAAGATGGATACTTATATCTATATAATGATGAAGAAAAAAAATATATAAACATAGGAGATGCAAAATACTTTAAAAACCCTATAATTAAAGATAATGTTTGGTATGTAAACCGTAATTTAAACATACCTGCAAGTAATTTAATTGATAGGTTTGAAGATGAATATAATGCAAGTAGTTCAACATTATATAAAAATAAAATAGAATTACAAATAGAAAGTGAAGAGGAGATAATTTCATCATTTAATAATATATATAATATTACAATAGAGATGGAAAAACCAATATTTACAGTAGAACAAAATATAAAATTATCAACACTTACATTCTTACCATTAAAAAGTATAGAGCTTTATGGATTATATGATTTTAAATTTAATCCAAATGAAAATGGATGGAAATCTTTATGGAAGAAATCATATCAAAAAAAAGATAAAATTGTATATGATAGAATAACAAAGCAATTTCCAGTAGAAAAATTTATCGCAGAAGTACAATTATGGGGATTAAATAATCCAATACAAATAGGGTTTCCACAAGAAAAAGAAACTGATGATGAAAGATTTTTAATTAATCCTAATCTTGATAAGTTTGGTAAAATTTATGGATTACCAAGAAGAGATTATAAAAAAGAAATAGATATTGATGATGAAATAAGAACATTTCCAATACACTATCCATACCCAGTAGAACAAGATTATTGGTATGAAAGAAGACTTTTGAGTGAATATGTTCTTAATGAAGATAAAATTAATTCAACTTTTTTGAAAGATAATGATAATACAAGTTTAATTAGAATACAGTCAACTGACCCATTTATTGAAGAGTTAGTTGTAATGACTGAAACTAATGAACCAAATTATGATATTTATTTCACAGAAACAGAACCAATATATCCATTAAGTGTTGTTCAGAATGATTTTAAGGATAATGTTGAGTGGAGTTTTTTAGATAATATTATGAGTGATAGTGATAATTATAGTAATGCTCAAATTAGGGCAAAATATGGAAATTATGTGACGAATGAAAAATATAAGTCTAAAAGTATATTGATGAAATTTGATTTAAATTTCCTACCAAATGATATTAAAATTGAAGGTGTTGAAATTTTAGTTGATGTGATTGCTGATAATGGATATGCTAATAAAAAAGATGATGAAAGAACTATGTTATTATTACCAAAAGATGGTGATATAGAAGAAGTTCCTTGTCAACAGTCTAAAATTATAGGAACAAGAAGACAAATACTTAAATTTGGTGGAAAAAAAGATTTATTTAATCAAGCAAGAATTACAAGAGAACAATTAGTAGATGAAGATTTTGGATTCCAAATAGGAATAACTAATAATGATTCAGCATTAAACAGTAGTGTAACAATATTTAATGCTAAAATGATAATATATTATAGAAAAAAATTACCATTATATTTATTATCTGCTGATATAAACCCAAGAATAGTTGAAATAGATGGAACAGCAAATTTAAAAGTTAAACTAATAAATATTGGAGATGTAAAGTTAGAAAATAAAGTAATAAAAACTTTAGCATCAAGTCAATTAGAATTAGATAGAAACGAAATCGTAATAAATGAATTAGAACCAGATGACACAATAGAAGAAAATATAACAATAACAGGAATACAGAAAGGATTCTGGAACATAATGACATTTTTAGACGGAAAAACAAGTACAAACAACCTGATGGTGAAATAATGGATATAAATGAATTACTTCAATGTCTACACAAAGAATACACATTAACACTAAATAATCCAAACCCACAAACAGGTTCTGGAAAAATAACAATAAAAATAAAAAAATCAGACATAACAGAAAACATAGATGAAGAATTAAATCAAACATATTCAAATATAAGATTTACACTTGATGATGAAAAGAAAACATTATTACCTCATAATCTTTATTATGATTATTATTATATTAAATTACCATTTTTTACAACATCAACACAAATAATATTACATATTCTTCCAAAATCATACACATATCCTAATGATAATAGTGTTTTCTTATTTAAAGCTGATATGAATGAAGCTGTTATTGAAAAAACTCCAGAATATCAAGTTACTATTGTTGATGGAAATTTAAAAATAGAATTTCTTCAAAAAGAAATAACCCCTGGTGGAGAAGTAATATCTCCAAGAAAACCAGAAAACATGACTATCAAACAACAAGACCCAGATGACTATTGGATAAAAGAAGATGAATATAATAACGAAGATATAATTAATTTAGAAGAAATACCATCAGATGTTGAACCAATAATATATAATGTTCTTGAAGATGTTGAAATGGATATTGAATTAGGAAAAATATATAATATGAGTAATTTTAATTCAAATATAACAACATATCCAATTAATATTAAAAAATATACAGGTAATGATAATGGTGATATATTATTTAAAAAAGAAGAAGATAATTCAATTATAGGTAATTTAGCTGAAATTAATATATTTAACAAACTTTTTAATGAAAATAATTTTTATATAACAATAGAAAATTATGATTCTTATATACAATTATTTGATGGAACAAAGATAGAGATAGAACCAAATACAACACCAGTAACAAATTTTCAAGTTAATAATCAAAATGCACAAGATGTTATCATAAATAATAACCCAATACCTTTAAATACTATAAAAAAAATTAAATTTGGAAATAATTATAGTGCTACAACAACTCTTTATTATATGTGCAGACATTTTTATGGTGTAGAAGAAATAGATTTTAGTGGATTTGTTAATGTAACTGATATTGGTACAAGATGTTTAGAAGCTTGTTATGATTTAAAAACTATTAATTTAAGTGGACTTGTTAATGCTACTGGTGATAATTATAATTTTATGAATGGTGGTCAAGTTTTAGAAAAGATTATAATTGGAAATGTTGATTGGTCTGGAAAATCAATTTATACACCAAACAATACTCCATTTTACTCAAGTCCTAATACATCAGATTTGAAAATTTATGCATCAAGCTTACAAATAGGTAATAATTTTAAAAATAGATATTCAACTTTATCTAATTGGACTGTGGTGGTAGAATGAGCAAAATAATAATGTTTGAACAAAAAAATGTAACTAAATCATTAGATATAATGGCTAAGGTAAAATTTAAAGTAGCAACAAATTTAATAACAGAAACTTTGTCACAAAATGTTGTTGGAGAAAAAATAGTCTCTATAACAAGTTCTAATAATAGTGAAGGAATTTTTGCTTTTTGTGATTATAAATATTTTGCTGTATCACGAAATAATAATTGGTATTTGTTTAGATTTGAATATGATGATGGATTTGAACCAAGTTTAGGTGTTCAAAAACAAGATATAATGAATGATTTATCAAGTTGGATGAATTTGATTATGTCTCTTAGTACACCACTTCAAACAATTAGTTTAAATACAATAAATTTTGAAAACTTAAATATTCAAGATTGTGATTTTATATTAGATGATTATTACACATTACAAGAAAATGATTTTAAAGTAACTTATAAAGATGAGGGAGAATCTTATCAACCTAAAAGCTTATCAGTATTGAATTCAGAATTTTCTGAAACACCAGAAAACTTATTAAGCGAAATGTATGGAAATGATGTTAAATTAGCTGTAAGTGATAATATGTTCAGGCATAGTGGAACAACATGGCAACCAGCAACAAGCTATATGAGTGTAACAACTCACAATGGAGACAAATGTTACCAATTAACACAATCACAAAATGCAGCTGTTGAAAATCTTTATTTATGGAATTATGATAACCAATCTCGTACTAAGCGAGATGCAGATACAGGATGGGCTCAACCACCCTGCATGAAATATGTTGCTAATAGTAGTGAAAATGGAGTTTACACATTATCAATGGATATAAAATATCCAAGTGGAAAAATAGGAAGTTTAGGAGTTGTGCCATTAGCTGCAAGTAGAACTGCAAGTAGTGGTTCTAATGCTGTTGGATTTACAGGTACTGGTGATTGGCAAAGAATAAGTGTATCAGTTAATATGGATACAACAAATCCTTATATGTATTTCCAAGTAAATGCAAATACAGCACTTGGAGGAACACCATTTTATATTAAAAGCATAATGTTTAATAAAGGAACTAATACGAAATATTATCCTTCATATTTATATGATACTGGATATAAACATCCAAACGCAGGAAATGGGTTTGTTGATTTAAGTATAGCTAAGGGATATTTTGCTACTGCAAATTGTTCTTCTGGAACTTTACTTAGTTCAGAATGGTATGGTGCACCAATAAATATGTATTTGCTTAGTTGTGCTACTGGAGGACAAATAGGTACTATTGGTAATATTGTTAATCAAGCTATTTCACCATATTGTAGTGTTAGGTATTATAAAGATTCTGGAAGTTTTGATAATCTTGGTTTTGATTTTGGTTATAATATGGGTATAAATGCGAATGGAAATGTTAAACAATTTAATTTTAATCCTGTATTTATTAGAAGTTCTGCAAGTACACCTTTACAAACAAAAAATAACACAAGCTTTATTGGATATACATTATCAAGTACAGATTCAAGTTTATCTTCATGGGATACACAATGGAATACAGGCGATATACAACAAAGAAATTATGTTTTCCGTGATAAACAATGTACTAACATTAACAATATAAAACAAACTAATAATTCATCACAAATAGTATTTAATATTACTCATTCAGGTGGTTCTGCTGATGTACAAGGTGTAGTTTATGTTGTTCAAGGAAGAGCTTTCTATACAATGCCAGAAAAAAGATATGAAAGTGTGTTAATTGATATTACTGAATTTGACACTCAATATCCATTAAGTATTGTTAATAATAGTGGTGTTAATGCTTCGTTTATAGATTTTTATGATAGTAATAATGTTAAAATTGGTTCTTTAACTGATAATGATATTGGAGATAAGTTGTTACAGAAAAAAGTATTTTATGCTCGTTTATGGAATATTCCAGAAGCTACTGTGTTACCAAGTAATGTTTTAAATTTTGAGGAGGAAGTTTAGTATGGATGAAAGTGTTTATATTCAAAATGGTATAAATGGAGAAAAAGTTTTATTTGATAAGATGACTGAATTTCAAAGTTATGCGAGTGAATATTTAAGACCTGATTTAAAGAATATTAGATTTTATGACCCAGATAATAATAAATTATTAAAACATTACCTTATAGATAATCAAGGAATAAAAAATTTTATATTTGAAGTGCCATATGAAAAAGTAGTTGATAATAATAGTGATGATATAATTGATACTGTAA
>Ga0082212_10000078_pt1 | contig 136938 bp, 171 predicted proteins | sample TergutNt197P3_FD_71548 | JGI IMG/M metagenome (GOLD analysis project Ga0082212, IMG submission 71548) | Neocapritermes taracua P3 segment gut microbial communities from Petit-Saut dam, French Guiana - Nt197 P3 | ecosystem: Host-associated > Arthropoda: Insects > Digestive system > Gut ... | reverse complement strand
ACTCTGTTTTTGACAAACGTAGCGACTCCAGAGAAAACCCTGACTGAAACAGGTTTTCTCTGCGATAAAGCTGGTTTGTCAAAAGCAGAGTTGGTGCTTTTAGTCTCTCTCTCTCTCTCTCTCTCGGATCGGTTCAACAGCGCCATCCCCAAAACTCCTTTTCCTCATTCTAGCACAACCGTTTTACAAACTCCAATCTAAGTCAGATTCAACTTTACATTATCCAAGATTTACGCTATAATTTTTAAAAGTTTATTTAAATAACATAAGGAATTCTAAATGCCAATTATTAAGTCAGCCAAGAAAGCTGCCAGGCAAGCCACCAAGCGCACAGCCAACAATGCGGGGATCAAAAAAAATATTAGGCTAGCTCTCAAAGCCTTTAAAAAATCTCCCACCGCCAAAAACGCTAGCAAGATTCAATCTGAATACGACAAAGCTGTCAAAAAAGGCCTGCTCAAGAAAAATACTGCCTCCCGCCGCAAAGCCGCCATTGCAAAAACCGCTAAAGCCGCCGGCGTCAAACTAACCGCCGCTGCCAAAAAGCCAGTCGCCAAGAAACCAACTGCCGTTAAGAAAACCACTGCAACCAAAAAACCCGCTGTTGCCGTTAAGAAACCAACTACTACAGCTAAAAAGCCTACTGCGACCAAAAAGAAACCAGCAGCAAAAAAATAATCTACTTTAAGAAACGTAGCGACTCCAAGGAAAACCCTGCCTGAAACAGGGTTTTCCTTGCGACCGAGCTGGGTTCAGAAAATAGATTATTTAATTGCTGCTATTTCAACCATCGTGGCCTTTACTAAAGTCCACTGTTTAATGCTAGTCGATTTCATCTTCATATCACATGCCGCCAACAACTTTACTGCCCTGCCCGCTTTTTTATCGCCACTCTCTAACTTCCGCATCACCTGACTCACCATCAACCCAACAAACATAAAAGGATCACTTGTAATCTCAATCTGCTCAATCAGCCCCACTGCACGTTTCCCGTCACCCCGCCATGCCACATCCAGAACATCAAACACTAACTTCTTCTCCGGCGCTTCAGCTAACACAAATTCCTTCATCTCCACTTTTTGCTTCTGTAAACTTTTATACGTCGCCGTCCTCTTATCCAACTTTGATTCCCAAATAATTATCGTATGTGAACTCTCCAAGTATTTCGGCAAAGCCTCCCAGCAAGCCGTATTCTCCCCTAAATCCTTTACCAAAATCCGTCGCACCTCGCCAAACAACGACGTGCCTAAAAACAAACTCGGCAAATCTTCTAGTAGTAATGTCTCCCCCTCAATCACTTCATAATCCTCCCCCAACACTCTATCAACTTCCCTCTGTGCTCCCATCCTATCCTCGCCGCAAAAAACCTTGATCATTTCTGACACCTCGGACAATAATGCGTCCCCCTTCCCGCCACTCTAATCTTCTTGATTATGCCACCGCACCTCTCGCATTTTTCTCCCTCTCGTCCAAATACTTTCGCAAATTTCTCCAAATAATTCCCCTTCGTCCCATCCGCTCGCACATAATTTTTCATCGAACTGCCACCGCTCTCAATTGATTTATCCATTACCTCGCAAACTCCCTTCAGTAGTTCCTTCACCTCGGATTCCGTCACGCCCTTAACCAACCTGCCCGGGAAAATTCCTGCCCGCCACAAACCCTCATCCGCATAAATATTCCCTACTCCAGCTATCACGCTCTGGTCCAAAATCGCCGCCTTAATTGAAGTCTTCTTTCTTCGTCCCAACCGTTCAAAAAACTCTCGTGACTCCATATCCCATGGCTCCGGCCCCAATTTCATCAAAAAAGCATCTTTTTCTAACCCCGCATCATCCATCACTTTCACAAATCCAAATTTCCTCTGATCATTAAAATAAAGACGTGAATCATCCTCAAACTCAAATATCACCCGCGTATGCTTTCCCGGCATTTCCAAGAAAAAATCATCCGTCGGATGTCCTGCCGCAAATCTTTTATTGCCAACGTACACCAATTGCCCAGTCATCCTCAAATGCACCATCAAATTCCACCCGCCATCCAACTTCACGATCAATGCTTTGCCTCGTCTCCCCAACCTAATCACTCTCCGTCCCAGCACCTTCTCGTCGTCCCCCACAAAACTCTTCGCACTAAGTGTTGTAATTTTTACAACACTTTTCCCAACAATAAAGCCTCTTAGCCCACGCCTTACAGTCTCGACTTCCGGCAATTCGGGCATACCTAAACTCCTTAGAAGAATCCATTAATAAACAACAGATAAAACGCCAGCCCATTTTTCACCATATGCAGGATCATACCGCTCCAGATCGTACCCGTAATTTCCCTCAGCACGCACAATACTACCGACATACAGAAAATATTCAATGCCGCGTTCCACTGCAGTGCCTCCACATTAAATCCTAAATGCATCAACCCAAACAAAACCGATACTGCCAAAATCCCTACCCACGCCGGCACCTTCGATCTAATTTTCCCATACAACCAACCTCGAAAAATAATCTCCTCTGCCACCGGCGCCAATATCACCAACGCCACAAACGCCAAAATCCTATCTGAGAAAAAGAATAAATTCTCAAATCCAACTTCCTGCGCTTGCTCCCAGTTCACCCCTGGCAAAATCACGCTCATCAGCGCCATCACCAATATCGCCACTATAAAATAAACTACAAATCCGACTGGTGCCAATCCAATATCTGTCCAAGTCGGTAGTCCCATCAAACCCAGCTCTTCCCGATTCGTTTTCATCTTCATCACTTGCCAAGGCACGAAAATCACCAGCAACAGGCACAATATGTATACTATCGCCGAATATAACGTCGTCCAAACTGGTTGCACCACCGCATCTCCCAAAATCGCTATCATCACATAACTCACCACCAACTGGCACGCAATCAAGCTTACTCCCACCCAAGCCAATAGCCCAGCTACCCACCCTACTTTCTTCCAGTCAAACTTGCCCTTTTCAGCCTTCTCAATTTTTTTCTCTTTTTTCATCTAAAAAACCTCGTTATGTCCAAGACTGTTATGATTACGATTAGTCCTATTAACACCATAAATGCTCTCCCCACAATCTTCTCCTCTATCTCTGTCGTCAATTTCTTTCTCCTCAATCGATAAATTACAATCAACAACCATCGCCCGCCATCCAAAGCCGGAATTGGTAATAAATTCATACATGCCAAAGAAATCGAAATAATCGCCGTCAAAAACGCCAAGTTCGAAATTCCTGAAGACGCAAACGCCGGGAAAATATACCCAATAATCCCTACTGGTCCACTCACTGCATTACCCGCTTGCTCAAGATTCTCCGCACCCGAATCTCGCACTTCCGAATCAAAATTCACTTGCATCGCAATCCCACTCACTAAATTCCACAATAACTGCCCCACACCCCTAAACGTCTCACCCGTCAACTGCACTGTCGTCACTACGCCCACTACCGGTGCCGACCAAGTCGAACGATACAACGGCGCACCCTCTTGGCTCATCGTCACACCCAACAAATACTCACTTCCTGTCTCGTTTAACTGTACCAAAACATTACGCAACTCCCCATCCCGCTCATAAGTCAACCCAATCAACCCCCCCGCGTTTCTTTCATTAAAACTTGTCACATCTCCAGGCACAATCACATCAATTTTGTCCTCCTCCGCGCCCTCGCACCCAGGCTGTTTCGGACTTTCGCATCCAGATTCAACGTACATCGCCACCAATTCATCCCCTTCCTCCAATTTAGCCCCCTCCGCCGGACTCCCTTCTACCACCCTAGAAATTATTACTGGTCTCGCCTCAATCGTCGTATCGCTCTCTACACTAAACTGTCCCTCTACAAAATGCGGCATCCCCGTCCACGCCAAGATCGTAAAAATCACTGCCGCTGCAACTAGATTAGCCGCCACTCCGCCAAACAAAGTCTTTGTCTTCCCCCACAGGTTAGATGCGCCAAAACTCCCTCTCCGTACGTCCGCATCACTCTCGCCTTTCATCTTGCAAAAACCACCTATCGGCAACCAGTTCAACGAAATTATCAGTCCCTTGCCTTTGGGCTTTTTCCAATCCTCTTTTTTTATCTTCTGCCATTTGCCACCCTTCTTCTGCCAGGCAATCGCTCGCGGCGAAAAACCAATCGCAAACTCCTCTACCTCAATGCCACTCTTCCGCGCTGCCCAAAAATGACCCAACTCGTGTATCACCACCAACAACATCAACACGAACAGGCCAATGATAATACCAAACACTATATCCATTATCTAAATTTTACCACAAACAACATCTTACTTGCCAAATCGTCGGTTCCGACGCGCATACTCGTTCAAAATATCACCTACGTCTTTTTTAGTCATATCCGGCCACATCTTATCCAGAAATAAAAATTCACTGTACGCTGCCCGCCACAACATAAACCCGCTAATTCTCCGCTCTCCGCTCGTCCGCACAATCATGTCGCAATCCGGTATTTCCGGATGATACAAACTTTTCGCTACCCCCTCTTCCGAAATCTCCATCGACTGCTCCGCCATCTTGCGTATCGCCTGCACAATCTCATCTCTTCCGCCATAGTTGAAGCACACACCCATCGTCCCGCCCGTGCAACCAGCTGTCATTTCCTCTGCTTTATCCACCGCCGCCAAAACTTCCTCTGACACTCTTTCTCTGCCCCCCAAAATTGCCAACCTAGTGTTATTCTTCAACATTTTCTTGGCCAATCGATCTACATTTAAAATCACCAGTTTCATCAAATACCCCACCTCTTCCTGACTCCTACTCCAATTTTCCGTCGAAAACAAGAAAAAAGACGCGAATTTCACGCCTCTCTTAAAACACTCTTCTGCCACCTCTTCTACTTGTTTTAGCCCCCTCCGATGGCCTTCTAGCGTCGGCAGTCCTCGATCCTTTGCCCATCGCCTATTCCCATCAACAATAAACCCTAAATGTAGCGGTAAACTTTCTTCTTCCATGTTCCCCCATTATACCTTTTTTACTCAACAACACCAAGCTCAATACGCTTGAACTGCTTCACAGCAATATTCTCGCCCGTCTTCGCAATCGCATCTTTAATAAACGCTTCCACCGTCTTGCTATCATCCAAAATATACGGTTGATTCATCAAAACTTTTTCTTCAAATGCTTTTTTCACCTTACCATCTATAATCTGTTGCTTAACATTTTCCGGTTTCTTGTCGTTTTTCAGTTCTTCTTCTGCTGCTTTGCGCACCTTCAAGAGTTCCGCTTCCGGAATATCCGCCTCGCTCACATACATCGGATTCATGCTCGCTACTTGCATCGCAATTTTATGTGCCAAATCTTTAAACTCATCAGTCTTCGCTACAAAAGAAGTCTCACAGTTTACTTCCACAATTGCGCCGATTCGTCCATCGTGCACGTACGCATCAATCAAACCTTCACGCGTTTCACGGTCGCCTCGTTTCTCAGCTTTCGTCAAACCCTTCTTCCGCATCGCTTCCAGTGCCTTATCAAAATCGCCCTTTGCCTCCACTAAGGCAACCTTAGCATCAGTTAATCCAGCCCCGGACAGTTCCTTCAGTTTTTTGATATCCTCGATTTTTATATCCGCCATCACCTTCTCCTTATTTCTTAACCTTACTTTTACCCTCTTTAACTGTCTCCACAAAATAGCTCAAAATCAATTTTACAGATTTCACTGAGTCATCATTTGCTGGAATCGGATGAGTAATGATCGTTGGATCACTATTGGTATCCGCAATTGCAAATACCGGAATTTTCAACACATTTGCTTCCTTCACGGCATTTTTATCTTGAATCGTATCCATCACGATTACCGCTGCCGGCTGCTCCGTCATTTCTTTAATGCCGCCATAGCGCTCATTTAATAGGTCAATTTCCTCTTGATAACGTTGCACTTCCAACTTCGAATAGCGGTTTTCTAGTTCCCCGCTCGCCATCCTCCGCTCCAAATCCTTCAATTTCTTAATCTGTTTGTTGACAGTCTCTACGTTCGTTAAGGCCCCGCCAACCCAACGCACTGTCACGTATGGCATATCAACCGATTCAGCTGCTTCTTTTACAGCTTCCTTCATCTGTCGTTTAGTCCCCACAAATAAAACTTTCTTTCCGCTAGCCACGATTTTTTCCACCACCGGCAAAGCTAGCTCCAGTGCCTCCACCGTCTTCTCAAGATTAATAATATGCGCCTCTTGGCGTTTACTGTGAATATATGGCGCCATCTTTGGGTGCCAACGACTCGTACGGTGCCCAAAATGCGCACCGGCAGCCAATAATTCCTTTATATCTACTTTTGCAGGCATAAAACCTTCTCCTTCACCCCCGTAGGGGCTGATTCATTTAATTTATTACCCCGCTATTCTAACACAATTCTTACAGATATGCTATACTTTTTTCGCGAACCTACTCAGATAGGTTTAGCTTGCTCTTTAGGAGGAATGATCAGTGACCAATAACTGTAGCAACGGTCTCTTTATTACCATCATCAATCCGGACGGTAAACCATTTGAACTCAATGTTCTTTCAAATGACGGCAAACTTATGACTAATCGCATCCGTAATGTCATCGCCCATCGCAAAATTGTATCTGTGGATCCTATCATTGGCCATATGCTTGTCGAAAAGTACAATTGCCTTCAAGCCAAATTAATCCACACGCAAGATATCAGCCGCACCACAGAATCGGAAATACTGCATGTCCGCAAAAGCATCCGCCAAAGTGAAGAATTATATACCGCACTATTCGGCGCTTGCGTCCGTGACCACGCAACCTAAAAACCTCCCAAAAAAACAGGGCTCAACGCAGCCCTGTTTTTCTACAATTCTCCCCAGTTCTTACCCATCGCAACCTCGACCAACAATTTCACTGGCAACTCTGGCGCTACGCCCTCCATCACTCGCTTCAAAATCCCGGCAACTCCTTCCGCTAATTTCTCCTCGCACTCTACCACTAATGAGTCGTGCACTTGCAAAATCAAATCCGCCCCTTCTGGCAACTCCTTGTCCAGCTTCAACATTGCCAGCTTCATCAAATCCGCTTCTGTACCCTGAATCGGCATATTCATCGCCGCCCGTTCCGCCGCCGCCCGCACCACATAATTCGGTGCCTTTACATCTGGCGTCGGCCTACGCCGACCAAACACTGTTTCTACATAACCCAATTCTCTGGCCTGCGCCAACGCTTGATCCAAATACTCTCTTATCGGCTTTCTCAAAGCAAAATACTTATCAATAAACTCCTTCGCTCCACCCACTGTCATGCCCGCCGCATCCGATAAGCCCTTCGCGCTCATACCATACAGCACTCCAAAGTTAATTACTTTTGCCACTCGTCTCTGTTCTTTCGTCACTTCATCCATTGGCACCTTAAAAGTATCACTCGCCGTCTTGGTATGAATATCCGCACCACTGTTAAAATCTTCCGTCAACTTCTTATCTCCCGCCAACGCCGCCGCCAAACGCAGCTCAAATTGCGCATAATCTGCCGATACAAAAACCTTTCCTGCGTCAGCCACAAACCCTTCTCGTATCTTTTTCCCTTCGTCAGTTCTTACCGGAATATTTTGCAAATTAGGACCCACGCTAGATAATCTGCCCGTCGCCGTCACATTTTGCGTATATGTCGTATGTATTCGCCCTTCACCATCCGCCAAATTCGGCAAAGGCTCAATGTAAGTGCTTAGGAGTTTAGTCACTTCCCGCATCCGTTCAATCAGTTCAATAATCGGATGCAGCCCTCTCAATTTATCCAATTCTTTCTGGCCCGTCGAATAAAAACGTTGTTTCTTTTTCACTCCCTTAGTTGGCAACCCTAACTCTCCGTACAGCACCTCAGATAACTGCAGTGGCGAATTTACATTAAACGGGTGTCCAGACATTGAATAAATTTTTTGTTCAATTTCCTTTGCCTCTGCCACAAACTCTTCCTTAAGTGTTGTAAATTTTACAACATCTATTTTCACACCCTTTTTCTCCATTTTATACAATATCGGTATCAATGGCATATCCAAATTATCCGCCACCCATCGCAATTTCGGCAATTCCTCGAATTCCCCCATCTGTTTCTGATATTCCCTCGCCAATACATCTCCAGCAGTCAAATCAACCTGATCATTTATCCTATTCAATGGATTCAGCAAGAAAGCTCCCTGCCCCAAATCCCAAAACCTCTCACCCCTCAAAACTTTATCGGCAACCTTATCATCATTATGCATAGCAGCCTTCACATCCCACGAAACAAAGAAGTCATTTGGTAAATTTTCTCCAACACTTTTTTCTGAGTCATTTTTACCTTCTTCGGCTGCCACGTATATTCCTGACGTACCCGACAGGTTCGCAGCTTGCTGCGGTTCTGTCGGCGTACCAGTGTATGACATGCCAGACGGAGATGGTGACTCAGCAAAAAGTTGTTGAGAAAATTTTCTAATTAAGCTCTTGAATTCCAATTTCTCGAGCTCTGCTAAGACTCTCTCTCTATTCATCTTCAATCTCGGCACGTCATCCAGTTCCACCGGCGCATCAAACATAATCTCTGATAACTTCTTCGACATGTACGCACTTTCCTTCCCCTTCCGCAATTTCTCTCCCAACGCTCCTGAAATTTCGTCAATATACTCATAAATCCCATCCAAAGTCCCATACTCATTTAGCAATTTAACCGCCCCCTTTTCGCCAACTCCCGGCACTCCAGGAATATTATCACTCGAGTCTCCTTTTAGCGCCTTCAAATCCAAAAACTGCGCCTTTTTAATCCCGTATTTCTTCTCCAGCGCCGCAATATCCAATTCTTCAACATCCGAAAACCCAGTTTTCAACCGATATAATCTAGTATTATGATCCACAATTTGCAGCATATCTAGGTCAGAGGAAATCATAATTGTTTCCCAACCTTTCCGCTCATCTGCCTGCTGCGCCAACGCCCCAATAATATCATCCGCCTCATACCCATCGCACTCGAACAACTTCCACCCCAATGCATCCAATAATTCATACACCAGTGGAATTTGCGCATAAAAATCATCCGGTGCTTTATGCCGATTTGCCTTATACTCTGCATAAATCTCTCGCCGTTTGCCAATATTAGTCTTTGATTTATCCCACGCCACCGCCACATAATCTGGTTTTAGTTTCTTAATTACCTCTAAAGATATCGCTGCGAATCCATACACGCCGCCCGTTGGGGTTCCATCGCTCATCGACAAATTCCCCATCGCATAATAACCCCTGTACAACACACTTTTTCCGTCAATAACTACTAATCGTGTCATGCTCGCAAAAACTCAATTTCGCCCAGCAATTTCCTTACGCCCTCGTGCAAATCTTCCACCGTCCCCGAGTTATCGACAAAATAATCAGCATTTGCAATCGGCCCGCCCTTCTCTATATTCTCAATCTCGCTCCAATCCCGCTCACTTATCTCTCGTGCGCTCAGCGGCCTCACAGGACGTTCTGCCACTCGCTTATGACGCAAATTCTTCGGCAAAACCACCGCCACCACGACCATATTCTCCTCACTCGGGAATTCCTTCTTCAAAATCTTATATTCCGTCCAAGTATATAGCCCATCCAACACAATCCGTTTCTGTCCTGCACCAATCAAATTCTTCACCTCTTCAATCACCCGCTTTACTACAAAATCCTTCCCCTCTTTCTCCCGAATTTCTTCTCGAAACTTCCGTTCCGCATCTGGCGTAATCTCAATCCCAGCTTCTTCCATCGCTCTCAAAATCACCCCCCCAAAATACACCTTCGGAATACCTTTTTTCGTCAAATACTCAATCACGGTAGACTTCCCGCTCCCACTCATCCCCACCACTGCCAAAAGTTTTACATCTTCCATCCCCATTAGTATACCATGCTATAATAAGACCCACATATGAATCGATTTTTTACACCTCAAGATCCTTTAGAAGCTATCATCCAGCAAACTCTAAAAGATCATAAAGTTACCAACACTAAACACATCATATCCGGCTGGACCAACATCGTTATCGAAGTCACTACCAACAAAGGTACCTTCTTTTTCCGCTTCCCGCGCAACCCCTTCTGGTCCAAAATGATCGTCAAAGACGCCAAATTTTGCAACTACATAGAAGGCAAAACTAGCTTCTACACTCCTCAAATGACCCTGCATTATGACGAAAGACAGCGTCCCTTCTCTGTACACACTAAAATTGAAGGTTACGCTCTGACCGACCGTATCTATCATCTCTCCCACACCACCATCACCGCTACCGCTTATTCTATTGCAAAATTTCTCAAAGAACTCCAAGCCATTGATCTCAACACCGCTCCCACCGAAGCCAAGTACCCCCTTAGTAAATTCCTCAAAGAACTCGATGATCGCCACTACTCCACGCATCTAACCGAGGATCATAAATACATCAAAAAATCCGAGAGCCAACCCACTCTCGTTCACGGCGACTTTAATCTCGGCAACGTCTTACTCAATGACAAAGACGAAGTCGTCGGCATTATCGACTTCTGTTTTGCCGGCATCGGACACCCTCACATGGATACTTCTCGCATCCTTTCCCGCCCCACTCACCCAGTCTTTGAAGAAACCATCCTCTCGCAGTTTGATGACAATCAGCAAATCCTTAAAATGCGCGACATCTGGCGCCGCATTGACGCCGGATACATCGCTCATATGCGCCGTGCCCACCCCGAGATTATTATCCCCAAAACCTAAATCGACCCCAACACCCTACCCCACAACTCATTTACCACCGCCTTATCCATGTTCCCCACCGCTGCAATTCCGCAAATCCCACTCTGCATAAACTCTCTCACCAAGCTCACAATCGCACCCTTATTAATACCCTCTATCATCTCTGGTGCCTTTTCCATCGGTTCGTAAGTCCCTACCGTAAAATATTCCCTGCCATAATAATCCGCAATCTGATCCGTCGTCTGCGCCAACATCATATGCCGCCCCAAAGCATAACTTTTAGCCGCCATAATATCATCTTCTCTCACTTCGCCATTTATCACCCGTGCCAACTCTACTGCAATCAAATCAAAAACCTCATTTGCATTTTCCGCGTTCACTTCGCCATCAAAATCCCACACCGACGACCATACTCCACAACCGGTCGTTGATCCGACGCCATAGATCAATCCCCTCTTCCGCGCCTGCCCAAAAATCTTACTTGTCGTCGTACCATTCAAGATATGATTTAAACACCCCATCGCATATTGCTCTGCCGTTTCTAACCTTCGCTTCGTTACGAACGAAAAACCAAAAGTCACATTACTTGCATCCTTGCGCCTGATCATTACTGGTAACGTTCCCACATACTCATCCATCGGCGCTTCCAAAACCTCGCCTCTCTTCAAATCCCACCCTTCCAACATCCGCACCACTTTACGTCGCCTTCGCTTCAAATCCCCCACAATAATAAATCTCATGTTCTCCGCCGTGTGCGTTCGCCTATGGTGCTCTCGGATATCTTTTAGTTCAATATTAGCAATTGTCTTCAATCTTTCCGCATAAGTTAAAACCTTCTCGCCTAACTCTTGCTGCAACTTTGGCCAAATCAACCGAGAATAATCATTCTGAAAACCAGTTAATTCTGCCCTTACATTTCCCTTCTCCGACTTCAACGCCTCTTCGTTAAATCGCGGTTTTGCCACCGTTAACTCTTGCAGTTCCAAAATTCGATCCCACTCAAAATCTGCACACTCCGACTCATAGCAAATCAGCGTATCGCTCGTCCAAGCATTATGATACGCTCCATTTTTCGTGAATTCCGCCTCATATTCTTGCTCATCCTTAAACTTCGCATTGGCTCCAAATGCCATATGCTCCATCAAATGCGCCGTTTCGTAAATTTCTGGTCGCTTCACAAACTTGTTCCCCGCCCTAAAACACACTCGGCTATCCATCACTGTAGCTCCAGGCACATCAATCAGTAGCCCCATCGCGCCGCTCTGCAGCTTCACCTCTTCAATCACATGTTTCATAGGTATTATGTATCATACCACGCTCCCCCACCACCAGCAACCTCAAGCCCCTACTTAGTCCAACCAGCTATCGTATCCTGAATAGATTTTGATTTATAAAACCACAACGCCAACCCGCCTATAATCAATCCGTAAATCATTAACCTAACAACCGCCAACATTATAGCCATACCAGAGTTTCCGCCACTCAAACTCCAATATGAACCTCTAGAAGTCTCCACAATATAACCATGTATCGCCGCCACTATGTTCCATAAGGCCGTCATACCCAATGCAACCCCCACCATCATCCTTGCCCTATATTTTTTCATCATTAATTGAATACCAGCCAAAATCAGCAAGGTTGCCGCTATCGGCATCAGAACATGATCATGCACCAAAAATTCACTAGACGACGACCATATAGAGACCTGAGCCAACACAACTAAGCTCGAGAAAAACCATAATAACAAAATACCTCCTAAAATAAACAAGAATACCGCATATTTGTTAACTCTTCTTTCACCAACATTATCCAGTCCCTTTTTTTGCTGATCCACCATTTGCTGTTGCAAGCTCACAATTTGTTTCATCAGTTCTTCATTGCTTGACCCACCTACAGAATTCGCCCCACTATTACTCGCCTGACCTCCAATAAAACCATCCTCCTTCACCGCCACTTCTTCTGTCTTCGGGATATCGCCGCCTGGCATCATACCATTAACTTCATTGATTTCTTTTTCCATTTTCCTCCTTTTAAGTTAAATCTCCTCTTATTGATATCTCACCCATCAAATCTCCCGGGTTCGACCTCTCCACTTCGTACCTATATGCCCTATCTTCGCCCACTGTCCGCTTCACTGTATAAATATCTCCGTCACCACTGTGTACAAAAATCTCCAAATCATCAAACCGCTCATAACTACCACTTTGCAAATCCACTATCACATTTCTATCGCCACGACCATAAATATTATTTATCACCACATAACGTTCACCGCTCATTCCCATGTCCAGCATCTCCGTATCCCCCAAGCTCATCAAAGTCGTCACCTCACTCACCTTAAATTGCTTTATATCAAGGGTCAATAACTTCATTGTTGCCGTTCTGCCCGAACCAGTCAGTAAACCATATACTACTCTTTCGTCATCAGCAGCATAAAATGACTCGTTAGTCCACATTGCCTTATTTTTTCCTATTCCTTTATCAAAAACTATTTCATCTAGTAGTTCACCATTCTCTACATCTATCTTCACAACCCTATTATCCAATATAAAATATGCTACACCATCCCTCACCACTAAACCACCGGGGGGACCATACAAAAAATCCCCGTCAAAATTCCAAATTGACGTCTTACTACCCAACTCCCATAGCGAACCTGAGTACAAATAGTAAACCTCACCATTCCAACTCGACACTGAATCTATCGAATCCGTCCCAACTCTCTCCTTTTTCCCGCTTAAAAGCTCTACTCGCATCATTGAATTTCCAGAATAATAATATCCCCAACCATCCTTTATACTTGAAGCAGTCATTCTACTTTCCATATTATCCACCACAACTCGCTGCTCATATTCTCCTTCGGGGCTCAAATCTATGGCATAAAGTGCATTCCGGTCCCAATTCTGGCTTTTCAGATAATACAAATTATCATCTACTACACTCACAAAAACCACATTCGAAGAAGAAAAATATCCATTACTTTCCAGCCCCTCTACCAACACTTCCCGATTTTTGCCATCCAAATCCATTCGTGCAATCGCCCCAACCTCGCCAACCTGCTTAAAATTCCCGCCATAGCTCAACCCCACCTCATAGTAAATTTTATCCTCATAAAAATACGGGGTTCCATTTACCACTTCGGACCAATGTTTCGACAAATCTACATCATTAGATAACGACGGAGCTAAAACTAACAACTCCGCACCAATCGCCACTACGGCCACGATTGTCACTCCAGCCGCAACCACAACCCCCTTTATCCGCGATCCCTTTCTCGACTGGTCAGTTTTAATCTCGTTCACACCATCCAAAACACCATCAAAAGCACTACCGCTATCCATATTACCAATTATAACATATGCTTCATACTAATATCGTCTTAAAGTCTTCTTCCGCATAAATCTTCGGGAACAAAGCCTGCATAGCTTTCCGAATCGGTTTTGCATAAGTTTCAATTTCCTCTTCGTAATGATCGCGGCTTAAAATAAATCCAGCGTATCTCATATCATGATTCTTAAATTCATATACCTCGCGTCCATTATACTGTTCCTCTGTCTTTATATAGTGCATCTCATCCGGTAATGGCTCTATGTTACCCAGAAATGCCTCTGTAGCCGTTGCCGGGAATCCCAACATCCGCCCAATCTTTCTCTCTAGATCCTGCCTATCATCAGAACAGACCCCAGACTCCTCGCTCCACATATATCCCTGCAGCGTCAATAAAACTCGCAACTCCTTCATCATCTTTTCATCTCTAGATAACAAGTATTGACCATTATCCCCCTCCAATACCATTAATTCCAATCCCTCAGCAAACCTCACTATATCCTCCCAGTCACCCTCACTCCAGTTTGCATCTCCAGTCTCTAAAATGGCCACCGGTTTTACTCCACTATGCACCCCTGCAAATTCTTCAATCATACCGCGAACTACCGGATTCTTTAATGCCAAATTCTCCAGTTCCCCAAATATTTCCTTGTATCGTTCCGGCACAACCAACACATCGCCCGTATACTTTACGCTCCCTCCCTGTATCAATCGGCCTTTCTTGCCCATATCTGCAAACCCCATCTATCTACGGCCTTTTTTCTTATTCTGCCTCTGCTTTTTCTTCGATTTTCGCGCCTTATTCCGTTTCGCGTTCTTACCTGCATTTTTACCAGCAGCCCCTCCTTCGCTAAACTCCTTATCCATATTCTTATTCCCCGCACTCACTTCGTTCACGCCCTTTTCCGTCGCGTTCTCAGCCAATTTTGTCAATTCCGTATCATATTCATCATCACTCATCGGTGCTACTTCTTGTTTTCGCAAATTTAACAACACTTTCAGTACTTCTTCACGCAAAGTCCGTTGCAACCCATCAAACAACTTTTGTGACTCACTACGATATTCCACTAGCGGATCTCTCTGCCCCACACTTCGCCAATGAATCCCCTCACGCAAATGCTGCATGTTCTCAAGATGCTGCATCCACAAGGTATCTAGCACCTGGAGATATACTTCACGCTCCACCTTGCGCATCGTTTCGTCACCAAACTCCATTTCCTTATCGGTATACATCTCCTCCACTGCCGCCAACGCCAATTTTTTACGATCTTTTTCCTTGCGCATCAACCCAACCGAATCCACTAAGTCCTCATCTAGCGCAAACATCGCCAAAAAGTCTTCTTTAAACTTCTTATTTATCCGACTACTAAAGGCCGTTAAGTCATTTACCGCCTCGCGCATCAAGCGCCCGATTTCCGGACGAATATCATCACCCTCCAAAATCTTCCGACGCATCATATACACAACGCGACGATGACGATTTATCACGTTATCATACTGCACCACGTTCTTGCGGCTATCAAAGTTAAAACCTTCCACCCGCTTTTGTGCCTGCTCCAAAGTCTTGCTGACTGTCCTATTCTGAATCGGCAAATCTTCTGCCACACCCATCCTCTTCATCAACATCGCAATCCTATCTCCTTGGAAAATCCTCATCAAATCATCTTCGCAAGACACAAAGAACTGAGTTGTGCCTGGATCGCCCTGACGCCCGCCGCGACCGCGCAACTGATTATCTACCCGCCTTGCATCATGCCGTTCCGAACCAATCACCACTAAACCACCCAAGCCAACTACCCCAGGTGCTAACTTAATATCCGTACCGCGACCTGCCATGTTCGTCGCCAACGTCACTGCACCCTTTTCGCCTGCCTTAGCAATAATTGCCGCCTCGCGCTCATTATTCTTCGCGTTCAAAATTTCATATGGAATCTTTTGTTGATCCAAATATTGCGCAATCAATTCATTTTTCACAATTGACGCCGATCCAACCAGTACTGGCTGGCCCTTCTTGTGATATTTGCGAATCTCATCCGCCACCGCCTTCAGCTTCGCTGCCTCCGTCCGATAAATCAAGTCATCCTTATCCACACGCACAATTGGCTTATTCGGTGGAATCTGAATCACATCCAACGAATAAATTTGCTGGAACTCTTCCGCCTCTGTAAAAGCTGTACCCGTCATACCAGACAACTTATTGTACAACCTAAAGAAATTCTGGAAAGAAATCGTCGCCAACGTCATCGATTCTTCCTTCACCGCTACACCCTCTTTGGCCTCAATCGCCTGATGCAAACCCTCATTATAGCGCCTGCCATGCATCAAGCGTCCTGTATGCTCATCGACAATCATTACTTCGCCGCTATTTGTCACCACATAATCTTTGTCGCGCTTAAACAGCATCTGTGCCCGCAAAGCCTGATCCATATGATAAACCAAACGCGTGTTCCCTACGCTATACAATTCAGAGACCCCTAGCATCTTTTGAACTTTATCCATCCCCACATCTGTCAACGCCACCGTCCGCCGCTTCTCATCCACCACATAATCCTCGTCTGCCAGTTTCGCCGCCACTTTCGCAAACTGATAATAGCTCTCCGGATTATCACCTGCTGGAGCCGAAATAATCAAAGGCGTCCTCGCCTCATCAATCAAAATTGAATCCACCTCATCTACAATTGCAAAGTTTAATTCTCTCTGCCGTAGATATTCCACTTCTTTCACCATGTTGTCGCGCAAATAATCAAATCCATATTCATTATTAGTCCCATATGTCACGTCGCACAGATACGCTTCTTTACGTGTTGCCGGCCTCAAGTGCCTCATACGCTCATCATCATGTGCCTCATTTTCATATTCGCGGTCATATACGAAAGACGCGTCATTAATGATCACGCCTACCGTTATTCCCAAAAAATCATATATATCGCCCATCCACCCTGCATCGCGCTGCGCCAAGTAATCATTTACTGTCACCACATGCACGCCTTTACCGTTCAGAGCATTTAGGTACACTGGCAATGTTGCCACCAAAGTCTTGCCTTCGCCAGTCTTCATCTCTGCCACGTTGCCTTCATGCAGTACTATGCCGCCCACCAACTGCACATCAAAATGACGCTGCTTCAAAACCCTAGTCGAAGCCTCGCGCACCAACGCAAACGCTTCCGGTAAAACCTCACTCAAGGCCTTCTGCTCCCCCGTAACCTTCATTTTTTTATTCTTCTTTGATTTCTCCTTAGCAACTTCTTCCTTCGCGTCTTTCACTTTCTCTTTTGCTACAACCGCCTCCTCAGCACGCATTTTTTTGCGCAACTTTTCTCGCAAAATCTCTGTTTGTGCCTGAAGTTCCTTCTTCGTCATCTTCTCGTACTTAGGCGCTAACTTATTTATCTCTTGCACTCTCCTATAAATGCGCCGTAGCGTCTTTTTTTGTGCATCACCAAAAACACTCTGCAAAAACCTCGTCAATGCAGTCTTATCCGCTAACTTATCAGTCGGCTTTTTTTCCTTCGTTTTTTGCGCGCGCAATTTCCCATCCGCCACCCGCGTCTTCTTCACAACCTCTTTTTTCATCTTTACAGTCTACCACAGCCCTCAGCGTTTGAGTAGCTTTTTCAGTATCCCCTTCTTCTCATGTTCAATCTTATCAGCCTTAAATTTCCGCACCTGTCCTCTCAGTTTCGCCTCCAATATATCCACTCCCGCAAATACATTGCCCGCTTCATCCCTCGCCGTCATCATCTTACCGCCAGGCACATCCACAGCCACTGAAATCTCATATTTATTACCATGCGGCCGGTTTACTTGCTTGACCACCACACGCATCACTACATCCTTACGATTCTTCTTCGGTAAAAACTTATCCAAATGTCCCAGCCGTTTTACCGTATATTTCCGCAAGGTCTCTTCAACCTTGTATTTCACCCCGCTGACTTCAATGTTCTCGATCATCCTACAACACCTCCTTTCCGCCTAAATACTTTTTCAAAACCTCCGGCACCCTCACGCTCGCTTCCTCCGTCTGATAGTTCTCAATTATCGCTACCATAATCCTGCCCAACGCAAACGCCGTCGCATCGTTTGTATGCACAAACTCCATCCCACCTTCACGTTTCACGCGCGTATTCAAACGTCGCGCCTGATAATCTGTCATGTAATCCGCCGTGTGCGTCTCACGATACTTTCCCTGCCCCGGCAACCAAACTTCAATATCGATCCCGCGCGCGTTCGGCTTTCCAATATCAAAAGTGCACTTTTGTAAAACCCTATACGGCAACTCCAATTTCTCAACTAACCACCTCTGAATTGCCACAAAGAACAAATGCTCATTAAAACTCTCATCCGCCGCCGCAAAGCTTTCCATCTCCAATTTATCAAATTGGTGCATGCGAATAATCCCCTCCATATCCTTCCCGTAAGTCCCCGCTTCTTGTCGAAAACTCGTGGCATATCCCACATATCGTACCGGCAAATCCTCTTCCTTAAAAATCTCATCCGCATGCATGCTGCCCAACACATGCTCTGCCGAACCCTGCAGCCACAACTCGTCGCCTTCAATCTTATAGCGATCTTCTCTCGGCTCCAATCGATCCATCGCATCATATAATTCAGTCTTAATCATATATGGTGGCAACACTGGCACAAACGGCTTAGTCGAGACTTTCACGCCAAACCTCTCGCCAATTTCCTTTAGCACATTTTCGTCCGTCAAGGAATCAATCACAAAAGTCATAATTGCCAATTGCAACTTCACCATTTCACCCTTTATATAAGCAAACCTTGCTCCCGCCACCTTTGCTGCCCGTTCCTTATCTATCCATCCTCTTATCTGGCCAATTTCATAGTGATTCTTTGGCTCAAAATCAAACTTCGTCGGCTCCCCCACCACCTCTGCCACCACATTTTCATCTTCGCTCAATCCAACCGGCACATCCAGCCACGGTATATTCGGCACCAACTTCAATTCTCTTAAATAATCTCTCTCTATACCCTCCAAATCCTCTTCGTATCGCATCAATTCCACCTTGATCTGCTTGCCTCTATCAACCAAAGTTGGCTCCGGCTTTCCACCTTTCATTTTCCCCGCAATCTCGTTCCGTTCGCGCCTCAATTCATCAATTTTCTGACCCAGCTCTCGCCGCCCATCATCCAATTTAAGCACTACATCCAAATCAGCCTTACAAGCCTTATTTTTTATTGCTGCTTCAACTAAATCACGGTTCTTCCGAATAAAATTTATATCCAACATATGCTAATATATTAACATATGGAGAAGAAATTAAAAACGTACCATGATTTCCTGAAAAAAGCTTCCGCCCACCCCACCCCCGAACTCATAAAATACCACAAACAAATGCTCGCGGCATTCCAACATGAGCGTCTCATCCACCTTATTGTCACTATGTTCTTCGCTCTCTTCATGATCATCTTCTTCATTTTCACCACCACCCTATTCTTAGCCTTATCCCCTTCTTTATGGAGCAACATTTTCTGTTATTCTGCTGCCTTCATTACTCTAATTCTCTTCGTCGTTACGCTCTTCTATATCCGCCACTACTACCAGCTCGAGAACGGCGTCCAAAAACTCGAAGAACTTACCACGAAGCTATACTCGTTTTGAATATCTCGACTTTCTCTCCTCTGACTTAAAAATCGGCAATTCCGAAAAAAAATATTTTACCAAAGTCTCTACTCTCTCCTTTTTGTCTTCCGGCACTTCCTTCGTCGAATTCTTATCAATCAATTTCTTATTCACCGGAGAGCAATAATTAATTTCCCCAGTGATCAGATCAACCCCTACGCTAAACACATCAAAAATACAAGATTTCAATTTCAACAAGGCATTTTTCATGGTCCCCACATATTCATCTCCAGCCGCCATCACCCCCTTTTTGACATCCACCACAGCCCAAGCATACCCATCTGAGCCATCTGCCATTAATTCTAATTCTTCCCGAGAAAAACTCAGCTTCTTCACAGATAACATAAAAACAGTCCTTTCGCCTCCTACATTAATAAATATTTCGCCCAATAATAGATAGCTCATTTTACTATAGCAAGCATAAGCAATACGATTTCTTATACGTTATCCCCCAAACCTCCACTTTGCATGGTAAAATAAACACGTTGGCACGGTGGCGGAGCAGTTACGCAGCGGTCTGCAAAACCGCGTAGACGGGTGCAACTCCCGTCCGTGCCTCCATTAAAAATCTGGGCGAGTGGCGGAACTGGTATACGCGGTGGACTTAAAATCCGCTTCCCAAAAGGATTATGGGTTCAAATCCCATCTCGCCCACCAATTAGGATTAAGATAAAATATAAAATATGGCTGAATTATTAGGATTAAGTGAAGCTGAAGTTAAATCCAGGCGTTTAAAGGGATTGGACAACTCTTATAAAATTGATTCCAGCAAGTCAACCTGGGAAATTGTAAGAGGAAACACCTTTTCATTATTCAACGCAGTCAATGCTTCGATTGCCATTGCCCTAATCGCAGTTGGATCTTATCGAAACGCATTATTTATATTATTTATTGTCTTCAATACAGTAGTAGGAATCATTGTCGAATTAAGGGCCCGCAGCATTGTTGATAAGCTCACTATCTTGAACAAAGAACCAGTAACAGTAATACGAGACGGCAAAGAAGTATTAATCACGCCAGATGAAATTGTTTTTGGTGATCTATTAAAATTGGCAACAGGAGATCAGGTGCCATCCGACGCAATCGTAAAACAAGGGATGATCGAAGCCAATGAAGCACTACTTACCGGCGAATCGGATCTAATTGCCAAAAGAATCAATGCGCATCTGTTATCTGGCAGTTTTGTAGCAAGCGGGGAATGCATCGCGGAAGTCGAACATGTGGGGGCGGAAAACTATTCAACAAAATTAGCAATTGAAGCAAAAGTGCACAAGCCAATTAACTCGCAACTCCTCAAAGCTATGCGAACCGTTTCCAGATTTACCAGCCGAATCGTAGTGCCTATGGGAATCATTTTACTCATTGAGTCATTAGTTATTAAGGGAGTCGGGACACAAGAGGCAGTGGTATCATCAGCATCGGCAGTATTAGGAATGCTCCCCAAAGGGATGATGGTCTTGATCGTATTATCACTGATTTTAGCGCTCATTAAATTAGGTCAAAAGAAAGTCTTGGTGCAGGAAATGTACTCAATTGAAACCATGGCCTACGTTGACACGCTTTGCCTCGACAAAACCGGGACAATTACCGAAGGAAAAATGAAGGTAAGAGATTTTAAGATCCTAGGATTTCATAGTAAGAGAAAATTTCTGAAATTAATGGGCAGCTACTTGCATTACAACGACGATAATAGCTCAACCATGCAAGCCCTGGTCAATTATTTCAACAGCAATGAGCACTATGAAGGAAGTCGAAATGTCCCATTTTCCTCAGAACGAAAGTGGGGAGCCGCTTACTTCGACAGAATTGGAACTTTGATTCTAGGGGCGCCAGACAAACTACTCAACGAAGTCCCGGAAGAAATCGCTCTAGCGCAAGCTAAGGGACGCCGCGTTCTACTCTTTGGCATGACAAAACACAATCTAGCACTTGGTAGCCAGCCGGAAGATGTGCAACCAATCGCAATGATCGAACTGGAAGATCCGATTCGCAAAAATGCCAAGAAAACCCTGCAATATTTGAAAAGACAGAAGGTTGACCTAAAGATCATTTCCGGAGACAACCCAGAAACAGTTTCAGCAATTGCGAAAAAAATTGGTTTTAAAAACTACAAAGATTTTGTAAACGCATCAAAACTATCAGATGCACAACTTAAAAAATTAGCTATTGATACAGCAATCTTCGGACGAGTCTCGCCAAGGCAAAAAAGATTAATTGTTCAGCATCTGCGCGAAAACGGCAGAACTGTAGCAATGACTGGAGATGGAGTAAATGACATCCTGGCGCTCCGAGAAGCAGATCTATCAATCGCGATGGCGGCGGGAGATGCGGCAACCAAACAGATCGCAAGCCTAGTCTTGATCGATTCGGACTTCACGGACCTTCCAAATGTATTATTTGAAGCACGCAGAGTAGTAAATAATATGTTTAGGATAGGCAGCATTTTCTTCGTAAAAACCATCTACTCATTTTTCCTAGTAATATTGTCCGCATTAAGTATCTTCACCGGCAACATCGCAGTATTCCCCTTTATCGCAATTCAAATCACTTTGATCGATCAAACCATTGAAGGATGGCCGTCATTTTGGATGTCATTCGAAAATGATCGAACACCAGTCAAAGGTAACTTCTTAGGCGTTTCACTATTCAAGGCTCTGCCAAGCGCAATTCTGATCGCGGCGTCGGTAACATTCTTGCACTTCTACGGTGCAGCCGAAGGATGGGACACCAAAGATATAGTTACAGTCATGTTCTACATCCTTGGAGCAATCACCACATTTAACGTTGTAAAAGCCTGCTTCCCTCTTAATAAATTACGGGCATTCCTCATTGTCACTACAATTGGCGGGTTCTTGGGAGCATCCGTGATACTTAGAGATTTTGTAGAAATTAATTTATTGTCAAGCAAGACCATGCCAGTATTCATTGTCCTATTATTGGCCTGTATAATTATTCGCATACTATGGGATTTAATCTTCGAAAGGAAGAAAAAAGCTAAAGCTTAACTTAAAGCATCATGGCCAAAAAATCTTTCAATGAAAAATTAAATACTGCAGGCGACCTGCCTAAAATCGAAGATATCTCTGATCAACCAAAAGCTGTCGAACATTATGGCGGCACCAAAATGCTTATCGCCGAACCCATGGCATACAACAACGTCATGGCCAAAATTCCCAAAGGCAACCTCACCACCACTGTAGATATTCGTACCTATCTTGCCAAAAAAGCCAAAGCCGACTTCACCTGCCCACTTACCGCCGGCATTTTCACTAATATCGCTGCCAACGCCAGTGAAGAGCGCGCCCAAAACCAAATTCCTTTCTGGCGCACCCTCCGCACTAAAGGCGAACTTAACGAAAAATATCCCGGTGGTATAGCAGCCCAAAAACAGCTTTTGCAATCCGAAGGTCACAAAATTATCCAAAAAGGCAAACGTTATTTCGTCGAAAACTACGAATCTAAACTAATAAGCCTAGAAAAATTATTATCATGAAAGATTTCGCTTTAAAAGTTATCAAATCTGCTAACCTAGCCTATGCTGGCGCTATAGACGAAAAAGGATACCCTACCGTCAAAGCTATGAATTGGAACAAAAAATACTTTGAAACCCCAAATACCTTCTATTTCGCTTCAAATCATGGCTCCCTTCGCGCCAAACTCTGGCAAAAAAATCCCAAGGCCACTCTCTACTTCAATAAAGGTTTCCACGGTGTTATGCTTTGGGGCAAAATGGAAGTCCTCGACACTCCGCAGCTTCGTCAAAAACTCTGGACCCCGCTTAGCAACTTTGTCTATAGAAACGGTGGCAAAAATGACCCCGATTATTGCATCCTCAAGTTTACCGCCGAAAAAGGTCGTTGCTATAGCAATTTCAGTTCAGAAAATTTTGCAATCTAACTTAAATCCCTCATTGACTTTAAATAAAATTCATTGTATCTTATCGGCAGAAGCTTGGAGAGAAGCTTCGCACAAAAGGGGGTGTTATGCAATAGACCGCAGCACTGACCAAAACACGCGCACTTGGGATAAAAAGTCTCTTATCCTCAATGAAGAGCAATCACAAGAAATCTTGATGTATGTATTCGAACAGCTAAAAATAGCTGGCTATAATCCAATAGCCCAAATCTCTGGATACCTCATGACCGAAGACCCTACATATATTACCTCTCACGGCGGCGCCAGATACAAAATAACCAGACTCGACAGGCATGATGTCTTAGCCTGGATGATGGGATACTATTTAAATGGGCTAGAAAGCCCAAAATAATATAAGGGGCGCTTTGATCTCTCACAAAGCGTCCTATTTTTATGTGCTAAAATAAAAACATGAAAAGAATCCGCCTCATTGTCGCAATTGCCACCGTTATATTATTGGTTCTCATGGTTGTAGGCATAGTATTATTGATCATCAACCAGCGTTTGGACTTTCTTGACACATCATACGAGATAATTGCCTTCTGCATAGGCATTGCCGGTATGCTCTTCTCCATCATTTCTCAAATTGATGCCTATCGCCAAGACCGTATCATCAGCCAAATGAAAAATAATATCACCAAACTCGCCAAAGAGTCTGACACCCAAATCCGCGCTGACAATTACATCAAGCGCCAGCTCAACGAAATAGAAGAAGATATTAGCAAAAAACCCAAACACAAATAATGATAAAATATTCTTAATGGAAAGATTACTAGAATATTTCACTCCTGCGCACTACATTATAGACCTCAATATTGATAAGGCCGCGAAACTTCTCGCCGCCACCACCATAATTGAAGGCTCCGCCAACACTGAGACCATCAAACTCCACGCCAGAACTCTCGATATTTCATCTGTCACCATCAACGATCAGCCAGTAAACTTCGAAATCAATGATGATGTAATAACCGCCACGAGCCCCCAAACCGGCGACATAACGATCAAGATAACTTACACCCACCAACTCAACGCCAATATGCAAGGAGTCTACCTTTCTACCTACAACTACAATGGCCAAACCGAAACCATCGTCGCCACTCAATTTGAATCCCATTATGCCCGTGAGTGTTTTCCATGCATAGACGAACCCGCTGCTAAAGCCACTTTCAATCTCACTATCACCACCGACCCCGCCGATACCGTCATCTCCAATATGCCCATAAAAAATCAGGAAAACGGCACCACCACTTTTGATACCACCCCAAAAATGTCCACTTATCTACTTGCTTTCGTCATAGGTAAACTCAAAAAACACACAACTGCAACTAAAAATAACGTTGAAGTAACTACTTATGCTTCTCTATATCAGCCTGACGAAAACCTTATTTATGCTACAGAGTTCGCTGCCAAATCTCTCGATTTTTACGACGATCTATTCCAAACCCCCTATCCGCTTCCCAAACTTGACCAAGTCGCCATCCCCGATTTTGAAGCCGGTGCTATGGAAAACTGGGGCCTTGTCACCTACCGCGAACAAGCCTTACTCTGTTGCCAAAGCTCCGCCCTCGACCAAAAACTCTACGTCTCCCTCGTCATCGCCCACGAACTCTCCCATATGTGGTTCGGCGATCTTGTTACGATGGCTTGGTGGGACGACCTCTGGCTCAACGAATCCTTTGCCTCGCTCATGGAGACTTATGCTACTGATAAAATCAGCCCCGATCTCGGCGCCTGGAACGATTTTTACTCCGGTACCATCGTCCCTGCCCTTCGACGCGACTGTTTGCCCGGTGTCCAGCCCGTCAAATGCGAAGTCAAAGATCCCGCTGAAATCCCCACCCTCTTTGATGGCGCCATTGTTTATGCCAAAGGCGCCCGCCTCATGCTTATGCTCATGCGTCTCATGAGCGAAAACAACTTTTTCTCTGGTCTGACCGACTATTTCAAAAAGCACGCTTACCAAAACACTGTTTCAGACGACCTCTGGGATGCTCTCAGTCCCCACGCTGATTTCAATATCAAAGAATTTATGACACCTTGGCTCATCCAGCCCGGCTATCCAGCACTAACCGGCCAAGATCAACATCGCTTTCTCCTCGCTGGAAACTCCTCTGAGCCATCCTATACCTACCCTATACCAGTAGTTAAAGACGACCTTTCCGGCCACTACCTCATCAATCTCGAAGATCACGAATTTCAAACCGTACTCAATGATTTTGATTCTAAATCCATCGAACAAAAACTTCGCCTTCTCTACGATCGTCAACTTCTCAGTAAAACTCCCCTGGCCAAAAGTGCCGATCTTATCCCCCTACTCAATAAATTCCCTACCGAAACTGAATTTATCATCTGGGATGCCCTTTTGTTTATCATCGCCGATCTCAAAATCTTTTTCTCACCTCACACTTCATCTGATCAGCAATTTAAAAACTTCATCAAAACTCTAGTACGCGCCCAATTCGACCGCTTGGGTCTGACTTCTCTACCAAATGAATCCATCAACGACACCAAGCTGCGTCCCATCATCCTCGGACTTATGACTTTCTCCGACGATCCAGCCTACCAAGTTACCGTTACGGAACAATTTGGCAATACTTCGATCTCAGAAATCGACTCAAATATCCGTACTGCTATTCTTGCCACGCTCACCAAATTAAACGACAACCGAAGCATCAATCATCAACTCGATCACCAGAATCTCATCCGACTTTATCAGACATCTCCCGATCCAGAACTCCGCTCCGATCTCCTCTCCGCACTAGCAGCCATCAAAAATCCCGACCTTGCAGCGACATTTTTATCATATCTCCAAGACGGCACAATTCGCCCAGGTGATCGCATCCTCTTCTTCATCCGCCTACTACGTAATCCCACCGCCACACCACTCGTCCTTGACTGGTTTTACAAAAATTGGGACTGGCTCAACGAAGCCGAAGGCGACAAAACTATATCCGATTACCCCCGTTACATCGCCAACATCATCCGCACTTCATCCGACGCTATTCGATTCAAAGACTTCTTCCAGCCTAAACTCAATAACCCCGTCCTCTCCCGCACTCTAGAGATTGCCTTCGCCGAAATAGAGGCCCGTCTTGACCTCATCGTTACCGACGGCCCAGACGTCATCGCCGCCATCACAAAATGACCCTTTACTTACCCCGACATAATCTGGTATAATACAGAGAATATGAAAAAATCAATTCACCCTAAAGACTATCGTGCTGTCGTCTTCATGGACGAACAAGCCAATTTTTCGTTCTTGAGCAAATCTACCGCTAAGTCCGAAGAGACTATTAAGTGGACCGACGGCAAAGAATATCCTCTTATCAAAACTCAAATCAGCTCCGCTTCTCATCCCTTCTTCACCGGCGAAGAAAAGATTATCGACACCGAAGGTCGCGTTGATCGCTTCAAGGCCCGTACCAAAAAAGCCGAACAACTCAAAAAGAATATCGGCAACAAAACCCGCAAAACTGCAGCCGAAACCAAGAAAAAAGCCACCAAAGTTGCACAAAAAGCCTAGTATAAATACCCAAACAGCAGTTCTCGCGATGTACTTATTGTGAAAACTGCTGTTTGGGTACTTATAATGTATTTATTGTGAAAAATACCGTTTAGATATTTATGCTAAACTTATCGTATGATTGAACTCCCCGAAGTCAACACTATCTCCAAAGACTTACGTAAAACCATCCTTGGCAAAACCATTACCGACATCAAAGGCGATTTTAAAAGCCACAAGTTCACTTTTTATTATCAAAATCCCGAAAAATACCGCAGTTTTCTGGTTGGCAAAAAAATCACTGACATTATCAGCCGCAACTTCTATATCGAAATTGCCGCCGAAAACTACAAAATCATCTTTCGCGACGGCGCTAACATCAGATATTACGAACCAGGTCAACCCGAACCAGCCAAATCTCAATTCTTCATCAAATTCAACGACGGTTCCTTCCTCAACGTCACTGTCCAAATGTACGCCTGTATAGCCGTCTTCAATCAAAAAGAAGGTATCAACAACGAATACTATCACATGGATCTCGACGGCATCGGCGCCCTCGATAAAGAATTTACCTACGACTATTTCAAAAGTCTCATCACTCAGCAAACCCTCAAACTCAGCGCCAAAGCCCTCCTTGCCACTCAGCAAAGGATTCCCGGCATCGGCAACGGCGTCCTTCAAGAAATTCTATTCAATGCCAAGATCCGACCCCGCACTAAAATCCAAGGCCTATCCAAATCTCAAATTAAAAAACTTTATGAATCCATCGGTGAAACCCTTTCTGCAATGATCAAACAAAACGGCCGCGACACCGAAAAAGACATCTACGACAATCCCGGAAAATACGAAACCATTATGAGCAACAAAAATTATAAAAACGGCTGCCCCCTCTGTGGCTCGCCAATAACAAAAGAAAATTATCTTGGAGGCAGCGTCTATTACTGCCCAGTTTGTCAGAAATGAAAGAGATCTCCGCCATACAGTACACCAAATCTGCTCACCCCACCAGTTTCATGCAAACTGCTCAAATGGCACAGCAACGCCAAGCTTGCGGTCAAACTGTATATTTCTTCCAGGACAAAAACGAATTCGCCCTCGTCAATGGCACTCCTTACCCTAAAAAAACCTCCAAATATTACAAATATAACATCTGGTTCCCCAATCACCTTTCCGCCAACTTCATCAAACAACTCCGCGGCTGGTGCAAAACCCATCATGGCCTCTCCCTCACTATCACCCCCAACACCCCAGTCGCTATCCGCGATTACCACGGCAAAATCATCAAAAAGCTCGATTTTGACAAATCTGTTTTCACAAACAACAACTTCAAATGGCATGGCAACATCCTCACTGCTCCCGGCACCTTCAGGCAATGGCAATATATCGTAAACCTGGATCACCCCTACCCAGAATTACTAAAATCCTTCAAACCTAAAGTTCGCCACAGCATTACCGCAACCCAGAAAACCGGACTAACTGTCGAACCCGTCACCACTAAAAACTTCCCGGACCTCATTAAAAACCTCAATGTCACAGCCAACCGCCGCCATTATTCCGAACGTAACCAAGAATACTACGCCCAATTACTCGCCGCTTTCAAGGGCGACGCCTACGGGCTGCTCGTCTACCTCGATCCTGCCAAAACCCGCAAGCTCCTCCAGGACACCATCAAAAACTCCAAAAATATCAAAGACGGCGCAGATATCATTAAAAAAGCCCAGCGCCAACTCGACATCATCAAAGATCTCAAACACAAAACCCCCATCTGCACCGGCCTTTTCATCGACGCCCCTCACGAAACCGTCTATTTCGTCGGCGGCGGCCCCGACCAATATTTCCCTTTCTCGCCCGTCTACGCCATCATCGACCACGCCATGCAACGCTCCATTAAAAAACAAATCCCCCGCTTCAACCTCTACGGTGTCGACGCCACTTTCGACCAACCCACCGGTCTTCTCCGCTTCAAGCAACAATATCACGGCTTCATCGAACAACTCCCCTGCGACTACACCGCTACTTTCCACCCCCTCACCACACTCGGACTGAAGGTCAAAAACCGCCTCAAAATATAGTATAATAGAGGGGTCCCCAATCCAAAGGATTGGGGTAAAAGTAGGCTTCAGCGCCGTAAGCGCAGTCATCGCTACGCGATGACAAGCAAAGGCCAGAAGCCGACGCGGATCTTTAGCTCAGTTGGCTAGAGCGTACGATTCACATTCGTAAGGTCGCTGGTTCGAGCCCAGCAAGATCCACCAAAATTTAATATGAACGAAATTCAACTAGATCTACCAGCCCTCAAATCAGAATTCGAATCTCTCGAACTCTTCTTGAGTGAGCCAAATGCTTATTCTGATCCAGAATTCCAAACCAAAAATCGCCGTTTCACTGAGCTCACCGAACTCATCGAGCTCGGCAACAAACGTGCCCAACTTCAAGCCGATATTGAAACCTCGAGCGCCGATCCCGAACTTGAATCTCTTAAAACCGACCTCGAAACCGAACTAGGAATCATCAACAACAAACTCGCAGAGTTATTAACCCCCAAAGATCCCAACGATGACAAGCCCGCCATCATCGAAATCCGCGCCGGCGCCGGTGGCGATGAAGCTTCCCTATTTGCTGCCGAACTTTTTCGCATGTATCAAAGATACACCGAAACCCACAACCTTAAACTCGAACTCCAATCCGAGAGCATCAATGACGCCGGAGGCTACAAAGAAGTTATTTTTCGTATTACCGGCAACCAGCCCTATGCTCAACTCAAATTCGAAGGCGGAGTCCATCGCGTTCAACGCATACCCACCACCGAAAGCCAAGGCCGCATCCACACCAGCACCGTAACTGTTGCCATCCTACCAGAAATCGCCGAAGCTGAATTCGAAATTAAACCCGAAGATCTCAAAATCGACATCTACCGCAGCGGTGGACACGGCGGACAATCCGTCAACACTACCGATAGCGCCGTCCGCATCACCCACTTACCCACCGGTATCGTCGTCTCCATGCAAGACGAACGCTCCCAACTTCAAAACCGCATCAAAGCCATGAACATCCTACGCTCCCGCCTCGCTGAAAAACAACGCGAAGAAGAACTCGCCAAGAATTCCGCCGCCCGTAAATCTCTCATCGGCACCGGTGATCGTAGCGAAAAAATCCGCACCTACAACTTCCCCCAAGACCGCATCACCGATCACCGCATCCATTATTCTCGTTCCAATATCCCGGCCGCCATGAACGGCGACATAGATGACCTTATCGAAGCCCTCACCAACCACGAGCGCTCTCTCCGAGCTTCCGATTAAACATCCGAATATGACAACTTCAGACCTCACCCCCCTAGCCTACTTAGAAGGCTACACTTGGTTTTACGGGCGCAAATTTATGGTCACTCCTGACGTTCTCATCCCCCGTCCCGAAACCGAAGATATTGTCACCATAGCTAAACAACTCAAACCAAAATCGATTCTTGATATCGGTACTGGCTCTGGCTGCATCGCTATCACCCTCGCCCTCGAACTGACTCAATCGGAAATAACTGCCACCGATATTTCTCGTTCATCTCTGGAAATCGCCCGTAAAAATTGGCAACAACTCGCAAAAAACCACAAAATCAAATTTCAAAAATCCGATCTCTTCCAAAACCTGCCAAATCAAAAATTCGACCTCATAACAGCTAACCTACCTTACGTAGACGAAGCTTGGCCCTGGCTCGACCAGCAAGCCCTCGCCCACGAACCATCACAAGCTCTCTATGCCAAAGACCACGGCCTCGCCGTCATCAAAAAATTCCTCACCACCGTCTCTAGCCACCTAACGTCATCCGCTCACGTCCTCCTTGAAGCCGACCCCGCCCAACATCAAGAAATCATAACATACGCCCAAAAACATAAATTAATCCATACGCAAACCGCCAACTATATCATCCACCTTACCTATTCGGGTACGCTTCCAAAATAACAGCTAACTTAATCTCGTTCGTACCCCTCAAAATCGTCATCTCTACCGTCTCGCCCACCATATATTCCCCAACCAACGATAAAATCGACCCTCTTATCCCCACATCAACCCCGTTCACCTTCAGGATAATATCCTCATCCTTCATCCCCGCCTTATCCGCTGGACCACCCTTCACCACTGCACTCGACAAACCACTATTATAGATATATGCTCCCCGTTTCACCGGCAACTTATATTCCTTCGAAACATCTGCCGTAATCGTCAGATAACTTACCCCCAAATAAGCTCTCTCCGCGCGTCCTTTCTCCATAATGCTCTTCAGCATACCCTTAACTGAAGAAATCGGAATCGCAAAACCCAACCCCTGCGCATCAGTTGAAACCGCCGTATTAATACCTATTACTTCCCCCGCCGCATCCACCAACGGCCCTCCCGAATTACCCGGATTAATCGCCGTATCCGTCTGGATCATGTCCGACAAATTCTCCGATTTCCCTGAAGAGTCACTTGCCGTCACACTCCTTCCCGTCCCGCTTATAATTCCCTGCGTAATCGAATTTTGATACACCCCCAATGCATTTCCAATCGCCAGCACCGGTTGTCCCACTGCAATCGCCTTACTGTCTCCCAGCGTCACTGTCGGCAAATCCGATACGCCAGGAATTTTCAGATACGCCACATCATTTAGCGGGTCCACTCCCACCACCTGGACATTTTCATAAGTATCACCCGCATCCGTCACAATCGTCACTGTATCCGCTCCGTCAATCACGTGCCCATTAGTCAAAACATAACCGTCACTACTTACGATCATCCCTGTACCCGCACCGCTACTTATCTGGTCCCGTCCAAAATAGTTCCTTACTTGCGTTTCTGTCAAAATCGACACTACCGCCGGCGACACCTTGCTAGCCACATTTGCAATTGTAGTCGTCTCAAACTCCAACGAGTTTCCCGCATAGTAACCTCCGCCGCCATCAATTACTGTTGTCTTACCATAATCATTAGTCAGCATAAACACTGACATCGTCACACTGCTCGCACCCAACAGCAGCGCCAAGCTGGCAATCGTTACGACTGCAACCTTAAACCCTACTCCATCACTTTTCTTTTTTTCCTTCTTAGGTTCATTAAATATCAGCGTCTCATGACTGCCCACTTTTTGCTCTTCCATCTTCCTCCATTCCTAAACGTTAAAAATTGGTCTACTAAAATACATTATCATCAAAACCACAATAATAACTGAAAAAAGCGCTGGCATTACCACATCTTCAGCCCGCATCTTACCATCGTGATTCAGTGCTGACTTGTATCCCTTAAATAATACAAAAGCCAACAAAGAGCTTACTATTGCCATCTGCGACACAATCACTCCTGTATCGCCAAAGCTATACATAATCAACCAGTGGTATAACACAAAACTCACCTCCGCCAACAACAATCCGAACACAAACGTCACCAACGAAAAATCATGGTCCTCGCTCTGGATCAGCACATGTCTACCCGCCCCATAACCGATCACAAAACCGCATATCACAATCAGGAGTGGATCTAAATTTGCCCCAACCAACACCGCCGCACTCATCCCAAAAAAGATCGCTACCAGTGCCTGTACTTCCGCCATCAATTCACTACTTTTCGGCTTTATTACCACCAACCAAAGCGCATAAATCACAGTTAATGCCACATGCGCCAAATTCAACTCTAACCCAGCGTAATATACCAGCAAAACCAAGCTCGCACCCACAATAAAATCCACTAAATTCGCCTTTATATTCAGCCACCAATATCGTGGCCTCACCGCTACCACCCGCCATTTGCTCAAAAGCACCAACAAGATACCCAAAATCCACGAACCGCTCACTAAAGTCACCACTGTCGACCCTACCGCCAACGCTAAATTCAATAGCACATGCGCCACCACACTCAACATATTCCTACCCTTACGAATACCAATAAATTCACTCATAATGTACCATTGATTATATCAAAAATAGCTCTAGTATAATATAATCAAATCTTATGGAACAGCGACGACCTTCCTTTTTTCAAAAACACCCATTTCTGAAAGATTCTCTCAGCCTTATTACCTTTATCATCGCCGTTGTCATTGGCACCATTATCTTAAACTCTTTCGTTTTCCGCAGCTACAACGTTATTGGCTCAAGTATGGAAAATACCCTTGCACCTAACGATCGTATTATCGTCAATCGCTTCGCCGTTACCATAGCTCACCTCATGGGCCAAGAATTCACCCCCGAGCGCGGCCAAATCATTGTTTTCGCCAACGGCGGCAACAGTGAAACCCTCACCTGCGAACCTACTCCTGGCATCAAGGATCAATATGTCATCAAGCGCGTCATCGGCTTCGCCGGCGAACGCGTTCAAGTCAAAGACGGTGTTCTAACTGTTTTCAACGACGAACACCCAAATGGCTTCCGCCCAGATGAATATACTCGTATTTCCGATACTGATGGCCCCAAATCTTACACTTCTGGAGAAATTGACATCATTGTCCCCGAAGGCGAAATCTTCGTCTCTGGCGACAATCGCGAAGGATCCCACTCTTACGACTCACGCAACGGTCTCGGCACCGTCCCGCTCTGCCGCATTGTCGGCCCCGCCGCCCTGCGACTCTACCCCTTCACTGCCATCCGTTTTTTCTAAATAACTGACTAAATCTTCATTATCTCGGCTTCTTTAGCCTTAAACAAATCTTCCACTTGCGAGCTAAACTCATGCGTCAAATCATCAATTTCCTTTTCAGCTCGCTTTCTCACATCTTCTGCTAACTCTAAGTTTTTAGCTTCCTTACGTCCATCTTCTCGAGCATTGCGAATCCCAATTTTCGCCTCTTCCACCTTCGCACCAGCATTTTTCACAATCTCTTTTCGCCTTTCCTCCGTCAAAGCCGGTATCGGTACTCGAATAATCCGTCCATCATCCGCTGGATTTAATCCCAAAGTCTGGTCCGCCCGAATTGCCTCAGCAATTTTAGATAAATTACTCGGATCAAACGGCATTACGGTGAGCAAAGTCCCATCCGCCACCACCACATTAGCTACCTGATTCAGCGGCATCACTTGGCCATACGCCTCTACTTTTACACCTGCCAACATATCCGGATGTGCCCGTCCCGTCCTCACTTTAGCCATCTCACCTTTAAATCTCTCCACTACTTCCCCCATCTTTTTTCTTACTTTGCTAGTATCGAACATAGCTTTTGTAGCTCCTCTTCGCTCTTAAATTTTACTATTGCTTCTCCCGTTCCTCGCGCGCTCACCCTAATTTTGACGTTCATACCCAACTTTTTGCTCAAATCCCGCGCTTCACCCTCAAATTTATCAACCTTCGGCACCGATTTCTTCGCGCCCGCTTTCACCGCTACCATATATTGCTCAACCTTGCGTGCACTCCACTCTTCTGCCACAATCCTCGGCAATATTCTCTCAATCACTCCCGGATCCGCCTTTATCAACGGCCTCATCTGCCCCTCACTCAAACCCTTATCCACCATCACCTTCTTGGCATTTTCCGGCAAACTCAACAACCGCATCGTATTTATTACTGCCGATTCACTTTTCCCTACTCGCGCCGCAATTTCCCCCGCAGTCAAGTTAAACTGGTTCTTTAGCTTCGCATATGCCGTTGCCGTTTCAATCGCGTTCAAATCCTCGCGCTGTACGTTTTCAATCAGTGATAATTCCAATCTATTTTGACCATCCAGCGTCCGTACAATCGCCGGAATCGTCTTCATTTCCGCCAACCTGCTTGCTCGCCACCGCCGCTCGCCCGCCACAATCTTATATTTCCCATCATCCTTTACCACTACAATCGGCTGCAACACGCCATGCTCTCTAATTGAAGCCGCCAAAGCCTCCAATTGCTCTAGCTTGAAATCGCGCCGCGGTTGTTCTTCATCCGGCACCACCATTTCCAACTTCAATTCCACCAACTTGCTCACCTGTGCATCTTCAGGCGCTGTCGGGTCAAACTCATCATCTACCAATTCTGTCGGTATCAACGAATCAAATCCTCTGCCCAGTCCACGCAAACTCATCTTGTCCTCTCCACTACTTCCCGAGCGAGTTCTTTATATGCCCTAGCTCCCTTACTGAATTTATCATACAAACCAATTGGTACCCCATGGCTCGGAGCCTCTGCCAACCGCACGTTTCTCGGAATCACCGTTTCGAATACTTTATCCTTAAAATATTTCTTTACCTCCGCCAACACCTGACCCGACAACGCCGTCCGCCGATCATACATTGTCGCCAACACCCCCAGCAACTTCAGTTGCGGATTCATCGCTTTGCGAATCAATTTCATACTCTCTAGCAACTGCGCCACACCTTCCAGCGCATAAAACTCTGTCTGTACCGGCAACAACAAGAAATCCGCCGCAATCATCCCATTTACTGTCAGCAACGATAAACTCGGCGGGCTATCTATCAAAATATAATCAAAATCTTGCTCAACCCCTTTCAGGGCTTCCCTAAGCTGAATAAATTTTTTATTCATCCCTGCCATTTGAACTTCCGTGTCCGCCAGTTCTGGCGTGGCCGGCGCCACCCACAGTCCCTTGCATTGCGTTTCCTTCAAAACATCCCGCATGCTCACCGAACCCAATATCACTTCCGACATTGTTCCGCTCAACTCCTGTTTTTCTATGCCCAAACCCGAACTCGCGTTCCCCTGCGGATCAAAATCCACCAAAAGTACACTTTCCCCAGCCTTCGCTAAATAAAACGCCAAGTTAATCGCCGTCGTCGTCTTTCCGACCCCGCCCTTCTGATTCGTCACCGTAATCACCTTAGCCATACATATAGTATACCATGTAGCCGAGCAACAAAAAATCCGCTACTACAGCGGATTTTTCACTTTCATTAGCCTATTTTATCGAAACAATTTCGATAACAGAGTATTTTTGGCGATGTCCAACCTCTTTATGAACCCGTTTTTTGGACTTATAGCGAATCACACGCAATTTCTCACCCTTCACCTCTTCCTCCACAACTTTCGCTACAACCTTCACTCCCTTAACTGTTGGGGTTCCGACCTCAGTCTTCTCTCCATCAATCACAAGCAAAGCGTCTAAAGCGAGCTCTTTAGTGCCTTCCGGGAGGAGGTCCACCCGTAGGGTCTCTTTTTCGACGACCACATACTGCTTGCCGCCAACCTTTATGACTGCTTTCTTCATAAAATTCCTTTTATATTATTCAACCTATTCTACCAGGAACTCCTAAACTTTTCAAGCCCCACTGCTGCCGCCAACATCATTTTTCACCGATTTCAACATCTTGCGGCTCCGATACCAATACGTGCCACCCACACCCACGCACAACACCGCAATTACGGCCAATGCAATCTCGCCAGGCCCAGTCTCCGGCAACTCCGTCGGCGTACAGTTTTTCACTACATTTACCTCCACATCATCTGTCATTGTTCCATTAGGCGTCGACACGCTCACCCCATTTACAAATTTATTGTTACCGCACTGCAAATCTTCCGCCAAAGGTGTTTTTACCTTATAAGTCAGCGTCGCTTCACTCCCAGCCTGATATCGTCCGATATTCAGCCCCCCGCCAAACAAATCATCAGCCACAAACTTGCCGCTCGGGCTAGAACCATTAATCAAGAAGGTGGTTCCCGTCAAATACCTCAACTTATTCGGCAATTGATCCGTAACAATTACATTGCTCTGCTCAGTAGTACCAGTATTCTTGTAGCGTATTCTGAAATCCAATATCTCATCTGGCCCAACTGTGATACTTTCCACCCACTCATTTTTCGCATCACGACTCACGTCTTTTGCGATCTCAAATCTCGGTTGATCTACCACAAACCTATAGCTAATATATCCAGCGTATTCATTACATCCCGGCAAAACACCCCACGCGTCATCCCAGTATCCTATATTCGCCCCCTCTGAACTAAACAAATGCTGTTGCCCCACATCTTTCCCATTCACCGTTCCGTTACTATGAATAATTGCCGAATCCGGCACAAATCTCAGATATACATCACTAGTCGCCCTCACGAACGCCTCATCCCACACACTAGCTGGCCTAGTATTTGCCGCCGTAATCGTCGCCGAAATCTCCCCCGTCGTGCCCTTAGCCACAAAACTTGGCAGAATAGAGCTGACACGCACCCCATCCGCTATTCCCGCCCCACTCGCATTTAGTGTTCTGCTTGCATTATTATGGAAATAGATTTCCACTTCATATTCCTGTCCAACCTGCAGTGTCACCTCATCGACAAACTTCGGATCACCAACTTTCCTGACGCGTACAAAATTCCGCTCATCCCCCATCGAAGGGTTATCAATTATAGAATTCATTGTCCTAAACGGTGCCGCATCAGCCCAACGGAAAGTCTCGCGTTCTGGTCCCCAAGCCAATGCCTGATAGGCCGGCATAAAGGCCACTGCAACCACTGCCCCCGTTATCGCCATTTTTAGTATTGTGTGCTTTGCTTGTTTTTTCATATGCCTCCTATGGACCAAACCTATCCCCAAACCGATTAGCTAAATCTGAATCGCTCGCCCCACCCAAATCAGTATCACGACTATCCCCCTCCGACACCGGCAATGCACCAGGCGTACTCGGTAATCCGTCCCCTTCGCTCACCACAGTTGCACCATCAACCTTATCGGCATTAGTCTCCTCACTAAATACTGGCGGTCGCTGTTGTGGCCCCAACTCCGGCGTTGGCACCTCGTCACCCTCTTGCAAGCTTTCGCCCGTTATTGGATTTACCGCCAAACCAGGCCCCCCGCCTTCGCCAACTTCCACTTCAGATCCCCCTACTCTCGGCGGAACATATTCCTCTACTGCTGGCTTCTCAGTCAACGGCTTATCCTGTGGTAATGGCGTATTATTAACTATTACTTCATGATTGGTCAAAGTCTCATCCTTCCCCTCAAGTTTCTTCGGCGGAGGTGGAGGAGTTTCTTCTTCTGGCGGAGGAGGAGTCTCCTCCTCAGGTGGAGGCGGAGTTTCTTCTTCTGGCGGAGGTGGAGTTTCCTCCTCAGGTGGAGGTGGAGTTTCCTCATCCTCCGGATCATCAATATCAATTTCATCTTTTGGTGGCGGAGTCTCGTCCGGTTCTTCATCCAAAACCACTTCCGTACGTCCTTCTTGTCCTACCGGCTGCGTGCAAGTCACAAATATCTTTTTCTCACCGCCACCGCCACTTATCACCTCGCCCGTTTTCGGATCAATTTCCTTATCTCCAAACACCAGCACCGTACGATCACCATTTCCTCTACACTGCACCAATTCCGTACTTACCAATCTGCCATCCTTAAATACCGGCCTCACATATGTCGTCAAATAATTACCATGTATCTTCGAGATGCTTTTTTCTCTATTATCTAAGTGCGCCTTTATCGCCCTGCCAAGTTCAATCCTACCTTCCGGACCCATATCCTCTATATAATCTTCCAGTACAGTCCAGTTATTTAATAAATTACTAGTTATCCCAAACTTGGTCAACTCGTCAGCCGTCAAGACATCCGCCATCGGCGCCAACGAAGATGGCATCCAAAATGCCCCATCCATACCCGTACCATCTCGCCCGTTCAACCAAATATCATACAACCCTTCCGGCGTTGCTCCCATATCTGCCAGCTCATTTAGCGATAACCTGTCCGCCCGCCTGCCATCCAAAAACAGAGCCTCCGCATAGGCTACTTCACTAATCTTCTCTGGATTGTTAACAATTGTCCCATCCTCCAGCTGATTAGCAAATATCCCATTTCCCTCAAAACCAACATAACCAGAAGTATCCAGCAGTTCTCTATCTGCCTCAAAATCACTTTCCGTATCACCCTCACCCCAAACTATCGGTGGATTCGTTTCTCCAGGCGTCGCATCTCTCTTCGCCACATCCGAACTTAGCCCAAGGCCAATCAGCCCCACCAATGCTAACATCGCAGCAGTCCTACCAAACTTCCGGTTTCTCTTCCTCTTTCTTTCCTTTTCTTCTTCAGCCGTTAGTTCTGTAGCTTCACCCTTAGGAACCTCTGTTCCTGCCGGCTTCCCGCCAGCCCCGTTCAAAATCAACATTATCTCATCCAACTCATCCCCATGATCCCCCTCTTTCATCGTCACCCTTATCACCTGTTCGGCCGTCAAACCTAACGCACGCAACTCTGAAGGGCGCATATCCTTTAACCTTCTCACGGTTTCGGCACGCTCTTCCGCCTTCGCCACTTCCCACCTATCTATGTCACCGACCAATTTGTCTAACTTCTTATCAAATTCTTCATCGCTCATGCCACTGTCATCATCAGCCTTCAATCTTTCTAAACTTATTCCCAAAGCCTCTAATGTTTTAGGGGCGGTCTTCTCAATCTTCGCCACCTTCTCCCTCTGAGTCATAGCCTTCTTTTCGCCACCAACATCACCAACAACACCCTCCACTTTACTCTTCAAGCTCGGATTCTCTGGATTATTCATTTTCTTTCTTTTTGTTTGTTTTTATTATGACTTCTGTCCCCATGCTAGCATTAGCGCATTAATATGTCAAGGTCATTTTCAAAGAAAAATCACGCTCTTACGCGTGATTTTTCTTCAGTTATTACTTTATATCATATTTGATATTTTTTTATTTTTACATTGGTTTTCCTTTCTTATTTTAGTCATCCCCACCCGTTATTACTTCATTTCTTGATTTAACAAAAACTTACCAATCTTCATATTCAGATTCCGTTTTTGTTCCCGATCTAATCGTTTTTCCATAACTTCTTGGCTCTCTTGCATGTCTGGTATTGCACTTGCTTCTGCAAGTACTCCGCTACCAAAATCTTCCACCCCGCCTTCACCCAAAACTACTTTTCCTTCCTCAGGGTGTGCTTCGAACTCAAATCCGCTTATAGTTTCCTTCATCTCGTTTGTCCTTTCTTTTTGTTTTCTCCGCATACCCTGCGAAAGTTTTATTTTTATTTGTTAGATGTTTATTTTTATTATCTAACTGCTACTCATACTAGCACACTTTATCAAAAAAGTCAATACTTTTTATGCTTATTTTTCACAGAAAGTCAAATTAACAGGGGTCTAGCTTACGCTTTTTCTAACGATATCGTCAATTGCTTCTCGCCAATTTTCACTATTTCATCATATCCATAATTCTCTCCCGTCGTCATATCTACCGCCAATACTTCTTCTTGCACCATTTCCTCAAACCCTCCCGGCACACCTTCACTCAAACTTAACCGAATTCTATCATCCACGTTCAGACCAGCCTTTTTTCGCGCCGCCTGCACAAATCGGATCAGCTCCCGCGCAAACCCTTCATCACGTAGCTCACGCGTCAACGTTTTATCCAATTTCATTTCACTACCATGAATAACTTTTTTAACATTTACTTCTTCCGCAATAATCCTCTCATAGAAATCATCCAATTTATCCCCGTTATATTCCAGCTCCGCCAGCGGCTGCCGCACTTTAATTTGTTCTTCAGTCTCAGATTTGTTCATGCGCAATGCCAGCCCTTCTGTAATAATCTCACGGCATCGCGCCATATCATCCAACACTTTCTGATCAACCATCACGTTCGTCGGCCAGTCCAACAAATGCACACTTTCGCCTCCCACCATTTTCTGCCACAACTCCTCCGCCAAAAATGGCGTAAATGGCGCCAACAAAACCGCTAGTTTCGACAACACGCAATGCAGTGTGCCATACGCCTGCGCTTTGTCCGCATCATCTTCGCTCTTCCAGAAGCGCCGACGACTTCGCCGCACGAACCAATTACTCGCATCATCCACAAACGGCAACACCCCAGCCAACGCATCCGGCAGGTTATATTTCTCCATATTTTCCGTAATCTCGGCCTTCAACTGATGCGACCGCGAAATTATCCAAATATCCAACGGGCTCTTCAAATCCTTCAGTTCTACAAATTTACCATCAAACTCCCATCCATCTACCTCAGCATACATCGTAAAGAAATCATACATATTCCAGATCATTGCCAACTTCCTCTGCACATCAGACACATCCTTATCGAGTAACGCAAAATCCTCTCCCGACAATACGGGACTCGACAACAACAAGAACCGCAACGCATCTGCCGAATACTGATCCATCAACTCGTTCGGATCCGTAAAATTACCAAGAGATTTGCTCATCTTCCGTCCGTCATTTCCCGCTAACGTCCCCGTCGTAATCACATTTGTGTACGCTCGCTCGCCAAACAACGCCGTATTAATCACGTGCACGTAATAAAACCATGCCCGCACCTGCCCCACATACTCCACAATAAAGTCCGCCGGATAATTTTTTTCAAACTTTTCCTTATTCTCAAACGGATAATGCAACTGCGCAAACGGCATCGACCCCGACTCAAACCAACAATCCAACACCTTCTCGATTCGCTTAAAATGCTCTCCATCAATATCAAATTCAATCTCATCCACCCACGGCCGATGATAATCTTCCAATTTCACCCCAGACAACTCTTCCAGCTCCGCATAGCTCCCTACTACTTTAATAGTATCCTTATCCCCCCTCCACACTGGCATCGCCGTTGCCCAAAACCGATCACGCGACAAATTCCAATCCGGCGCTTGTTCAATATTCTTCGCAAACCGCCCGTGTTTCAGATACTCCGGGAACCAATTTATCCCCTCGTTTTTCTCTAGCATCAGCGGTTTACTTCCTTGCACATCAAAAAACCACGACGGAATTGCCCGATACATCAACCTCTGCCCCGACCGCGGGTTAAATGGATACTCATGCTGCACGTACTCAATCTTCCAAATCAGCCCCCTCTCTTCCATGCACTTCGCGATAAACTTATTCCCCTCCCAACACTCAATCCCCCGCTCATCCGTATCCCGCACTCCAATTTCATGCAACTTTTCTGCTACCTTACCGTCAAAATAACCATCCTCATCCACTCCCCATCTTATCAAAAACTTCTCGCGCATTGCCAATTCGTAATCCGCCTCACCATACGCCGGCGCGATATGTACAATCCCTGTTCCCTCCTCCACCCCCACAAAATCCGCCGCATAAACCTTATATGAATTTTCATCACCATCTAACCCCAACAACGACTCGTATTTCTCACCAACCAACTTTCCGCCCTTAAACGTATCTAACACTTCATATTCTCCACCCATAAAAACCTTCTCCACCAATTCCTTCGCCACTACAAAAACATCTTCTCCCACTCGCACTTCAGCATAATCCAATCCCGCATCCACCGCCAACGCCGTATTGCTCGGCAACGTCCACGGTGTTGTCGTCCACGCCAACAGATATTTATCGCCCCACTTAAATTTTACATATGCACTCGGGTCTGTCACTGTCCGATACGCGTCGTTATCCATCGTCACTTCATTTTTAGAAACCGGCGTTTTAAAACTGGTATCATACATCAATACCTTCATCCCCTCATAAATCTTCCCCTTCTCGTACAACTCCTTGAACGCCCACCACACCGACTCCATGAAGTCCTTATCCATCGTCTTGTACGCCCCCTTAAAGTCCACCCAACGCCCAATCCTATCAACTATATTCTCCCAGGTCTCAGAGTTCGCCACCATCAATTCCCGCGCCGTCTCAATATATTTCTCAAGCGAAATCGACTCTACTCTCTCGCCAATCCGCAATTCTAATTCATTAGGATCACCCCCCGCCACTCGTGACACTGTCCCGCCCAAATGTTTCTCTGTAAAGTTCTCTGCTGGCAGTCCATGACAATCCCAGCCCCACCGCCGCTCCACCCTAAACCCCCGCATTGTCCAAAAACGCGGCACCGCATCCTTTACAATCGAAGAAAGTAGCGTCCCATGATGTGGATTCCCCGTGATAAATGGTGGCCCATCATAAAACACATAATCCTCCCCACCCTTCTCCACTGACTTCTCAAACGTCCGATCCTTCTTCCAAAACTCAATCAGCGCCTTCTCATACTCTCCCACTTTCCGCCTCGAACCATATTTATACTTCATACGTCTCCTTTCTTTAACAAAAAAGCTCCAACTTTCCATTGGAACTCTCGCGAGCGGTACCATCCAATTTTTCTGCCCCACCAGAACACTTACTTCATCTTTCACGCAGATTCACGGCAGGTTCTACTTTCTCGCGATTTCTTCCCGCAGCTCAGAGCTGATAACTCCTCGATTGCCTTTACTAAAATATAACACCAAAATCCCAAAAATAAAACCACTAACCTTTAAGCTGCAAGATCCCTAGCCCTCCCTCTTCCTTCAAAGTTCCATCAAAGCCCCTCGCAAACTCCATCACCGCCTTCTTCACACCCGGCAATTTACTATTCCGAAAGTCATGCACCACAATCACTCCTCCACTAACCATCCTCGGCGCCACCAATCTTAAACTATCCGCCATCGATTCATAAAAATCTCCATCCAAAAACGCAAAACAAATCTTCCCCGGCATATCCTCCACCGACAACTCCGAAAACCACCCTTTCACCACAAACGGCTCAACCAACCCCGCCTTCTTAAACCTCCTCAAGACCTCAGATTCATCCGCTCGCAACTCCCCTTGCGCAAACTCCCCACCACTCGGCAACCCCTCAAAACTATCATATAGCCACAAATCCTTCCCAGTCCCCACCAACTCAGCCCCCAGTAGCACCGACGTCTCCCCCTTATAACACCCCATCTCTACCACATCTCCGTCCACACCACCAGCAATCACCTCAGACAATCCTCGCAATACCACCCCTACTTCCCCCTCACTTACTTGCTTCACTACCCCTCCCTAAACATCTCTATAATTTTTCCGGCCACTCGATTCGCAATATCCTCATGCCCCTCCACCGAAAAATGCACTCCATCATCCGTCAAAGCCACCGTATCTAAATCAACCCAATCCGCCACCCTCTCTTTCATCGCACCAACCAACCTCTCTCGTTCCCCCTCATCCATTTCATACCAGCCCACCTTATTCACCGCCCGTGGTGGCAAAATATATAAAAACCTCGGCATCCCCCCGTTATATTCCTTCAAATATTGTGTTCGTCCCTCAAACCACAGTAAATCCTCCACAATCATCCCAACTGGTCGTTCATATTTAATCTTCAAATCATTTGTACCGAGAGCAATCACCACTAAATCCACTGGTGACGCTTGCTTCAGCATAATTTCATAGTGCTCATGCCCATCATAATCCTTATCTTGCTCCCGCGATTGCTCAAAACTTCCCGCGCATCTACCCGGATAGCCCGCCTCAATTACTTCAAAACCATCCCCTAGTATTTCAGATAACCGCCCCGCCCATCTTTCATACTTCTCCAATCGCCCATTTTCATCATATTCCGTACTCCCCCATACATTTGAATCCCCATAAATTAATATTTTTATCATACCCCAAGTATAACCTATTTCCTCGCCCGCAGCGCGTTCAAAATACTCGCCAAATACTCCAAAACCTCATCCCAATTTACAGCCCTCTTCACTCCATCATCAACATTAACTGTTCTATTCCAGCTATAATCTCCAAACAAAATTGCGCCAACTCCGGCCCGATGTGCGCTTAACACATGCTTCGGCTGATCATCGATCAAATAGCTCACCCCTAATTTTAGGCATATTTCATCCTTGGTTTTATTGTGCGAGCTATAACCATCTATACTCTCGTAAGCACCCAAAAAATGTATATCATTTATCAGCCCCGGAAAATAATTCTCCAGCCACATTTTTGTTGTTTCCTTCATTGCAGTATGCCGCGAAGTCACCGCCACCACATCAAAATCATCTCGTAATATACCCAACGCCCGTTGCGCACCCTCTATAACCTCTAGCCCACTATAAAATTCCATATCTTTTAGCGCCTGGTCTGACCTTTTCTGCCACTCTTCTCTATCAATACTAAACATCTTCCCCCAATCCTCAGTATATATCCCAGGGTGAATCTCTTCTCCCCATTTCCTGTTTGCATACTCACAAAACGCCGGGCAAAAACCCGCCACCACATCATCTATATCAATCGCTATCAGCCTACGAGCCATCACATTACTTGCCTAATGTATAAAAACTAACTTCATTCATCAATGGTAACGGCGTCCCCACCCACCTTTTTTGCTCTTTCCCATCATCCGCTATCGCAATAATCGTCGGGTACTGCACGATATCATACACTCGCGCAAAACCTTCCCCGTCACGGCTCTCTGGGTCTAAACTCTCCAACTCCTTCCCCGTCCGCCGGTTAAATTCTCTCATCCAATCAATCACCTCGCGCGAATAATCTGTATAATCCTTCCAAACAATCACTACCCTCATTGCCCACTCCTTGGCTTTCTGTTGTTCTTTCGCTTCTGTTCTCCAATAATCTTTTCAAATTCATCCAAACTCTTAAACTCTCTAAACACACTTGCAAACCGCACGTATGCAATTTCATTAACTTCTGCCAAAACCTCCAAAATCGCCTCGCCAATCACCTGCGAGCTCACTTCTTCTTGCTCTAGGTCATAAACCATATCTTCCACCCGGTCCACCACCTCCTCAACCTCCATTGCCCCCTCCAAAAACTTCCCCACACTCTTGCGAATCCCGGTCGTCAACTTATCCCGATCAAACGCTTCTTTCCGACCACTCCGCTTCCTCACCATCAACCCCGACCGCTCAATCCGTTCATAAGTCGTAAACCGATACTTCCCATCCAAAGATACTCGTCGTCGCCGTATCATCGTCCCATCTTGCGATTCCCGGCTTTCAACTACCTTACTCTCGCCAATCCTCAGTCCCTTACGCATGCCAAGCCACCTCCTCTCTACGTCAACTAATCTTTATTTTTCTTCCTTCGCCTCAAAATAGCCGGCACATCATCATCGTCATCATTATCCGCCTTAATATTATCCCACATATTTCCCGTCGCCGGCTGCACGAAATCAGAACTCTTATTATCTTCCATCTCCGCGTCTCTGTTCAAATCCATATCTACCGATTCCACCGTCGCTGTCTCCCGCCTAGACTCTTCCGTCTGTAATTCCGGACTCTCAACCGTCCTCATGCCGTTTTTGTAGTACGCCGAATCAAACCCCGTTGCTACCACCGTAATCACAATCTCATCATCCAGTTCCGGACGCACGCTCGCACCAAAGATCACGTTCGCATCTGGACTCACGCCCGCCGTAATCAGTTCGGCCGCCTCGCGAATCTCATCCATGCTCATATCGTAACCACCAGCTACCGAGAACAGCACGCCCTTCGCGCCATCAATTGATACCTCAATCAACGGAGACTCAATCGCTTGCTGAGCCGCCATAATCGCGCGATTCTCACCTGAAGCCCGACCAATTCCCATCAAAGCCGACCCCGCATCCTTCATCACTGCCTTCACGTCCGCGAAGTCCAAGTTAATCAACGAATGCTCAGTAATCAACTCTGAAATCCCCTGCACGCCCTGCCTCAAAACATCATCCGCAATCTTGAAAGTCTCTGACAACGGCGTCCTTTGATCTATCGTTTGCAACAACCTGTCATTTGGAATCGTGATCAGCGCATCCACATTACGTGCCAATTTATCAATTGCCCAATCCGCATTGGCCTTACGCTTCGCCCCTTCAAATGTAAACGGTTTGGTCGAAACCCCTACTACCAAAATGCCTTGCTTTCTAGCCTCTTCAGCCACGATATAACCCGCGCCAGAACCCGTACCGCCACCCGCGCCTAAGGTAATAAACACCATATCCGCACCTGAAATCGCCTTCTGTATATCTTCGCGTGACTCTTCAGCCGCTTTTTCGCCAACTGCCGGATCTGCGCCTGCGCCCAATCCATTCGTCGTAGCGTGCCCCAAATGCACCTTCACATCCGCTCGCGAATTATGCAGTGCCTGCGCATCCGTATTCATCGCGATAAACTCCACCCCCGCTAAACCAGCGTCCTTCATGCGATTAATCGCCGAACCACCAGCTCCCCCTACGCCCACAACCTTTATACTTGCTGTACTTTCCACCTCTGTTGGTTTTACTTCGGGCATTTTGACTCCTCACTTTCAATTCTGCTCCCATATTAACATCTGTCAGTATAGAATTCAAGCAGAAACTCGGAATAGCAGGTTTTAGGAACGTATGCGAAGCATGGTTCACAAAATCTGCTATTCCGAGTTTCTCTTTGATATTTTTACTTGAACATATTGAACAGTTTCTTGATCAGACCGCCGCTCTTCTTCGTCTTCTTATCCGATTTCTTCTGCGCCATTGCCTCCCCGCTGCGCGCACCAATTAACATCAACCCCAATGCCGTCGCATATTCCGGTTTAGCCACTGCCTCACCCAAAGATCCCAATTCCGGCGGCACCCCAATCCGCGCTGCCAATTCCATCTTCTCCTTCGCATAAATCTCAATGTCTCGCAATTTCGCCCCACCGCCTGTCAGCACCACACCTTCTGGCAATTTCCTATCATAGCCCGCCTTCTTTAGTTCCTTCCTCACTTCACCAAATATCTCATCCAGTCGCGCTTCTGCCGTTTCATCCACCTCTGCCCTGCTAAATTTCAACTCATCTCGCCCCTTCTTGATTACAATATCCTTATCACTCACTCCAAATACCCCCGTCACAAACCGGCATTTTATCTCCTCAGCTATTTCCGGCTCCGCCTTTAACACCATCGCTAAATCATTTGTGATGTTATTGCTCCCCTTCGGCACCACCCCAACATATTGCAAATCGCCCTCGTCAAACACCGCCACACCAGTCGTCGCTGCTCCTATATCAATCACCCCCACGCCATTTTCCATCTGGTGTTCCGTCAAAACCGCCCGTGCCGCCGCCACTACGCTCGGCACTAATCTCTGAGTGGACACCTTTGCCATCTCCGCTGCCTTGCGCACATTCTCGCAGTACGGCACAAGTCCCGAGATCACATTGGCTCTCACCTCTAATCTCGACCCTCTCATCCCCAGCGGATCTTTTATCCCCCCCTGTCCATCCAAAATATAATCATGCGGCACCAAATCCAACGTTTCCCGATTAGCTGGAACCTTTCCGGTTATCGCCATCGCATCCACTCTGTCCAAGTCCGACTCATCAATCTCATGCTCCGTTGTCCCCACTGCAATCATCCCCTCCGCCTTAGTACTCAAAATATGCACACCATTTACGCTAACTGTCGCCGCGTCCACTTGCACCCCGCTCATATCTTCCACTGGCTTTAACGCCACATCAATTGCGCTTGCTGGACCAGTTAAATCTACCACTATCCCCTTACGCATCCCACCCGAACTCGCTTCGTTATATCCCACTACCGATACATGCCCGTCCCGGCCAATGCTCCCCACCACCGCACGAATGCTCCCTGTTCCTATGTCCAATCCCACCGCAAATCGAGATTTTTCTTCCATATCGTTATTGTATCACGCTTTTGTTAATATTTCGCAACCTTCTTCCGTCACCAAAATCGTATGCTCAAAATGCGCCCCTATTGAGCCGTCCTTCAAAAATACCGTCCAACCATCTTTCCCCACCACCGTATCCGCCTTCCCCAAGCTCGCCATCGGCTCAATACAAATCGTTTCTCCCGCACTTAATACATATCCCTCTCCCCTCCTTCCGAAATTCGGTATATCCGGCGGCATATGAATCCGTTCGCCAATGCCATGTCCCACATAATTCCTTATAATACCCAACTTCCCTTTTTCCAAAACTGCTTCAACTGCCGCCCCAATATCACCCAACGCCACCCCCGCTTTCACTTGTTTTATCCCCTCATATAAAGCATTTTCCGTGCAACTCAATAAGTGTTTCAGCGCCGGCCCCCCCTTACCAATTATCATCGTAAACGCCGAATCCACGTAATAACCCTGATATTTTATCGATAAATCAAAACTGACCTTATCGCCATCCTCCAGCACATTGTCTTCCGGCACACCATGGATCAACTCATCATTTACGGAAATACAAATCGCTCCTGGAAAATTTGGCTCTTCTTCGTAATAAGCCACTTCCGCACCATATCCCAAAATCTTGCCCTCTACCCATTTGTCGATATCTTTCTCGTTCATGCCTACTTGCACGTAACCACGCAATTCTGCCAAAATCCTGCCCAAGATTTCCCCTCCTTCGCGCATTGCATCCAGCTTATTCGCCATAACTTTTTTCCGCTCCGTCCTTATCTTCACTAGCCAAAATTGCCAACTCATCCAGTACGCCCCAATCGCTCAAAACCGCTTCAATCCTGTTCGTAATTTCATCAATTGTTCCCACGCCGTCAAGTGTTGTAATTTTTACATTATTAGCTTCAAACAGAGGTAATATTGAATAAATATTTTGTTCAAAAATCTCCCAACGCCTCTCCACCACCTTCCGCGTATCATCGCTCCGTCCTCGCTCTTCTATGCGTTTCCACAACTCCTCCTTCGGCACATCCAGCACAATTGCGCCCTCAATTCTAGCCATATCGCCATTTTCGACCATCCATTTTGCCTGCACTTCGTCGCGCGGATAGCCATCCAATATTACTTTCGTACCAGCCGCTTCAATTTTCGACATTGCATCGTGCATCAAGCCCGTCACCAATTCATCATCAAATAACTCGCCTGTTTTTAAATCCTCATTTATCGTTGCATTATGCTGATCGCGCAACAATTGTCCTACGCTCAACCATTTCCAGCCATATTTCTCCGCTAATATCTGTCCCTGCAAGCTCTTGCCGCTGCCGGCCAGCCCAAATAAGGCAATCATCCGATTTTCTCCTTCACCAACCTCGCCACCGTCGCCCCATCCGCACTATTACCAATTAGCATCTTCACTTTACCAATTACCATCCCCATATTTGCCACCTCGCCTTCCCCCAAACTCGTCAGCACCTCGTCAATCTTTTCTCTTATTGCATTTTCATCCATCTGCTCCGGCAAATACTCCTCCAAAATCTTCTGTTCAAACTGCTCGCTCTCCACCAAATCGCCCCGACCATTAGCCTCATACATCGCAATTGCCTCTTTACGCCGCTTAATCTCTTTCATAATCAGCGCTTCAATCTCCGCATCAGACAAGCCTTTTTCTCTCTTGCCCTCAGCTACCTCCGCATCCAAAATCGTCGCCTTCAAACCGCGCAACACCGTCACAATAGCCGCCTCCTTTGCCAACATTGCCGCTTTCAAATCCTGATCTATTCTTTTCTTCAACTCCATACCACTCTCCCTTCTGCACTAATTATACACTAAAAAAATTACCCCTTTCGGGGCAATTTTTACTTCAATCCGAGCTTCATCCGCTCCGCCTTTTCGGCTTTGCGTTTATCCCGCAAAATCGCCTTCGTGCGCCGATCTCGCTTAGAAATTGGTTTGCTAAATCGCATCCCCTCTTTCGCTGTTGCCATCACGCCGCTCTGCAAAACCTTGCGGTTAAACCGGCGAATAATGTTCTCGTTCGCCTCAGACTGGTCTTTTCTCGTTACTCTTATTGCCATAGCCTATATCCTATCATATATCCTCTCCTTTTTCAACACTCAAAATCCTCCCTTCCACCGAGCGCACGCCATTCCAGTCATTAATCTCCAAACTCACCAAAATATCCATTCTATTTCCGCCCTCAACTTCAAACCACTTATCCGGGGCATAAAACGCCACCAATTTCATCGTCCTTCCGCCCCCATCTCTTACATTTAATCGCAAATGCTTTCCGTCTGTCCCCATCCTCCCCACCGACAACACTAAAACATCCTTTAGTCTAAATACTGGTTCCGGATTCCCCTCCCCATATGGCTCCAATAAGCTCATTTCCTCACAAAATTCCTCCGTCAAATCCTCCAAACCCTTCACAACCAAATCCTCCTGCACTGCCAAAAACCTCTCTTGATTCTTCAGCTTCAGCCCCCGATAATACTCATTCGCGTCTTTTTTAAATGCTTCATAATTAGAATTAGCAATCGTCACTCCACATGCGAAATTATGTCCTCCTCCAGCCACTAGCATCTTCTGGCAATGTGTGATATAATCCGCTAACGCAAATTCACCAAAGCTTCTCCCACTCCCTTTCAGTAGCCCTCCCTCCACCTCAGCAAACACAAAACTCGGTTTTTTATACCGCTCCGTCAGTCGACCCGCAATAATCCCCACCACTCCCTCATGACAATTCCCCTTCACCACCAATACTGAATCATCTGCTATCCCCGCCCCTTCAATCTCAGAAATGGCCTTGCTCTGTGCCGCTCGTCTCTCTTTATTTAGCTCATCCAACTCCTTCGCCAAAGCAAACGCTCCTGCTCCTCCTTCCGCCAATAGCAATCGTAACGATTTCGTCGCCGTCTGCATCCGTCCGCTCGCGTTCAATCTCGGTCCAATCTGAAATCCAATCGCATGCGTATCGATTTTCTGCACTCCCACCAATTTCATCAACTCCACCAAACCCTTCCGCCGCGTCTTCTGTAGCACCCTCATCCCAAATTTCGCCAAAATTCGATTCTCCCCCGTCAAAGCCATTGCGTCACACACCGTCCCAATCGCCACCAGATCCAACAGCCACTTCTCTTGCCCATTACAAGCTCCCCCATTTACCCTCATATTCACTGCCTGTGCCACCTTAAAAGCCACTCCTACCCCCGACAAATCCAACCCCACCTCACCCAATTTCGGGTTCACCACCGCCACCGCACCCTTCGGTGCCTCCAGTACCTCATGATGATCCGTCACAATGCAATCTACCCCCTTCTTCTTCAGCACCGAAATTACCTTCCCGCTCCCACTTCCGCAATCCACCGTCACCACCAATCCAGCCCCTGACTTCACAATCTCATCCACCACTCCCTCGTTCATCCCATACCCATCCATAAATCTATCCGGCAACAAGATCTCGACGTCCTTCACTCCGGCAAACTCAAGCGCCTCTTTCATCACCACACTTGAAGTCACCCCATCCACATCATAATCCCCGTAAACCACCACTTTCTCATCCTTCTTACCTGCCAACAAAATCCGTTTCACCGCCTTTTCCATGTCTGGCAACAAAAACGGATCCTCCAAATCCTCATACCGCGGACTCAAAAACCCCTCGTCTAACCCCCTCTTCCGCATCAACTGCGCAAACAGCACACTCCACTTCTTCATCCCCCCATTATACCTTATCTACCCAATTTTCTTCGCTGGCCCTTTGCCCTGCCCACTCATCTGTTGGCTCTTGATCACCATGCTCTGCAACTCCTTCAAAATCGGAAATTGCTTATTTGTCTGATAAACATTGCTATTCCCCTTCTTACTCACCAACAAAAAACCGCCTTTCACCAACCGCTTCAGCTCTCTCTGAATATTCCCCGGGTCCTCCTTTATCAGTTTCGACAACCCCCGCACGTGCGTCTTAAAATCCGGGTATTTCGCAAACACCACCAGAATCTTCCGTCTGACCCTACTGGTCACAAAAACGTCAAGCATTAGCGCACCTCTCTTTTCATACCCCCATTATACACGAAAAGTAAAAATCACAACAATAATCTCAGCCAATTTCTCTAAATCTCGGCACCATTTTCCCCTCCACCTTCACATCTTCCAAAAACATCTCATACGGTCGCACCCAAATCTGATTATCACCGTACTGCGCCTGATAAACCACCAGATCTTCAAGTGTTTCACTATGCTTTGCCGTTCCCAATACAACATATTCCTTATTCTTATAATGTCGGTACCTCCCACCAACCCTCAGCTCCGTCATATCTCGCCTCCGTTTTATCATATATAATAGTAGCATGTATTATTATGAGGTCGCCCCTACCAAAATTTTTCGTGCTAGCAGCGACATCCTCACCTACGAACACGACCAACCATTGTCACCCGGTACCATTGTTATCATCCCTCTTGGCAAAAAAACTGTCCCTGGCCTACTCGTCAAACAAGTTAAAAAACCTCGATTCCCTACCAAACCCATCGAAAAAATCCTTTACGATCAACCTCTCCCGCCTCATCTTCAACAATCCATCCTCTGGCTCAGCAAATATTACTCCTGCCCCCTCCCCACCGTCCTCCAAACCGCCTTACCAAAAGGAATTGATAAGACGCGACGAGCTAAAGCAGAATCTGAACAGGACATTTCTAAGAACGTAGCGACTCCCAAGAAAACCCTGCCTGAAACAGGTTTTCTTGGCGACCAAGCTGGTTCTAAGAAACATTCCGTTCAGATTCCACTCAACTCATCTCAACGCCAAGCCATCTCTGAAATCAACTCTTGCAAAAGCAATACTGTACTACTCCACGGAATTACCGGCAGCGGAAAGACAAACATCTACCTAGAATTAACCCGCCAAACCATTAAAAAAGGCAGCTCCGCCATCATCTTAGTTCCTGAAATCGCCCTCACCTCCCAACTCGTCCAAAACTTTCAAGTTCACTTTAAAGATATTACTCTCCTCCACTCCAAACAAACCGAAGCCACCCGTCATCTACTTTGGGAGAACATCCTCAAAAACGACCAACCCCAAGTCATCATCGGTCCTCGCTCCGCCCTCTTTGCACCAGTCAGAGATCTCGGCCTCATCATCATCGACGAAGCCCACGAGCCCGCCTACCACCAAGACCAAGCTCCCAAATACTCTGCCACCCAACTCGCATCTGTTATGATAGGTGTTGTAAAAAATAATAAAACAGGTACACAAGCGTTCGCGCTCATGGGTACTGCTACCCCCACCATCACCGACTATTACCTGGCAAAACAACGCAAAGCCATCATCACGCTTGACCAACTCGCCATCAAAAACTCAGCTCACGCCAATCTGCAAATCGTCGACCTAAAAGATCGCACTAACTTCAAAAAACATCACCTCTTTTCCGACCAACTCCTCACCGCTATCCAAAATTCTCTGGCATCAAAAACCCAAATCATGATTTTCCATAACCGTCGTGGCTCTGCCCCCCTCACCATTTGCGACCATTGTGGTTGGCAAGCCGTTTGCCCTCGTTGCCTCCTGCCCCTCAACCTCCACACCGACAAATACGCCCTCGTCTGCCACACCTGCGGTTTTAAAAGCCCCGTACCCACCTCCTGCCTCAAATGCCAACACGCCAATATCCTGCACAAAGGCTTCGGCACTAAACTCATCGAAGCCGAACTTGCTAAACTATTCCCCAACGTCAAAATCGCCCGCTTCGATGCCGATACTGAAACCGAAAAATCTCTCCATCTCATCTACGACGAAGTCAAAGGCGGCCGTATCGACATCATCATTGGCACTCAAATGATCGCTAAGGGCCTCGACCTACCCCATCTCTCCACTCTAGGTGTCGTTCAAGCCGACTCCGGCCTCGCCCTCCCCGATTTCTCTTCCGAAGAGCGCACTTTCCAACTCCTCACCCAAGTTATTGGACGTGCCAACCGTGGCCACCAAGACTCCAACATCATCATCCAGACCTATCAACCAGATCATCCTGCCATCAAATTTGGCGCTCAAAGCAATTATCAGGACTTCTACCGCCATATCGTCAAAAACCGCCGCGCGTCCGTCCTCCCCCCCTACTCCTTCCTCCTCAAACTCACCATGACCTATAAAACCGAGAGCGTTTGCGTCAAAAACATCAACGACCTACGTAAGAATCTCAATGAGATCGACAGCCCACTCCTCTCCATTTCTGCCCCCATGCCCGCGTTCCACGAGCGCACCCCCCAGGGCTTCACTTGGCAACTCATCATCAAATCCAAAAAACGCCAACTCCTCCTCGACATCATCCGAAATCTCCCCAAGAACCCCTATCTCCACTTCCATCTCGATCCTCCCACTCTTCTCTAGCCATGCTACAATATGCTTCATGATAAGTACGGATATATTCCTACAAATGGTGCTCCAAACACTGGGTATCCTTATCAATATTATTCTTTTCACCGTTCGTAGCAAAAAATCCAAAGGCACATACAAAGCTATGAAGTTGTGGTTAAAAGAAAGCATGCAAAAACTACAGGAATACGAAGGACAACGACGTGGAAAACACCAGATATATCCCAAAGCGCCAATCGCCACCTATCGAATCGTGGCTTTCTTTTTCTCCAGCCTAGGCTTCGCCATACAGATATTCCACTTTTTTAACGCCCTCCCGCTCATGAAGGACTCTGCCTCATACGACTCCATCCAATCCGCACTAGAAGCCACCCTCGGCCCAGGTGAATTCGTTATAGTCTTTGGTATGTCTATGACTTGCTATATTCTTTCATCCTTCTTTCTTATATACTACAACTTCAAAAGTTCCGCTCAAGACAAAAGTCGGTAAATAGCGAGCATCATCTCTCTAATCTATGATATGATATGAAAAATATGGAAATCATCACCACCCCCAACCCTAAACTCCGTCAAAAATCCACTAAAATCGGGCAAATCACACCCGAAGTCCTTGATATTATTGCCCAGATGCGCAAATCATCCGAAGATTGGGAAAAGGAACACGAATTTGAACTCAGCGCTGCCATGGCCGCTCCCCAGCTCGGCCACAACAAACGTATCATTATCGTCCGCGAAGATCTCAACGACAAGAAAAACCCCAACTTCATCGCTCTTATTAACCCCGAAATCATCAAAAACGAAGGCGAGCTCACCAGTGATTACGAAGGTTGCCTCTCTGTCCCCAGCATTTATGGACTCGTCCCTCGCTACCCTAAAACTCGCCTCAAAGCCATCCTCGAAGACGGCACCGAAGTTCGCATCAAAGCTGCCGACGGACTAGCTAGAATTCTTCAACACGAAATTGATCATCTCGACGGAATCCTCTTCATCGATCACATCAAAGACAAAACTGACGCCTTCTTCGTCCTTGATAACAAGGGCGACCTCCAGCCCCTCGATTACGATCAGAATATTAAAGATAACAAAGATCTCTTCCCTGATGAATAAAGTTGTCTTCTTCGGCACTGGCCCAGTCGCCGCCGCATCTCTAAAATCACTAATGGGCCACTTCGAAATCGAGCAAGTCATCACCAAACCGCGCAACCCTCGCCACAAAGGCATCGTGCCGGTCGAAGAGCTAGCCGCCGCCAACAACTTGCCGCTAGCATTTGCCAATACCAAACTCGAACTCGATCAACTCTTCGACGCCGCAAATTTCAACAGCCGCCTCGGCATTATCGTCGACTACGGCGTCATCGTATCATCGAGAGTCATCAAAAGTTTTGAACTCGGTATCATCAATAGCCATTTCAGCCTACTCCCAGAGTGGCGCGGCGCCGATCCCATCACCTTTTCAATTCTCAGCGGTCAACCCGCCACCGGTGTCAGCCTCATGCTAGTAGAGCCTGAACTCGACACCGGACAACTCATTTCCCAAGAACCTATCAACATTGACCCTGCTGATACCACCCCATCGCTCACCCAAAAACTTATCAATCTCAGCAATCAGCTCCTCGCCAAATATATCCCGCTCTATCTAGACGGCCAGGTTACACCCTATCCTCAGTCCAACCCTGAACAAGCTACTTATTCCCGCCGACTCAACAAAGCCGACAGCCAGCTTGACCCTAACACCAAAACTGCCGCAGAACTAGAGCGCCAAGTTCGCGCCTTCATCGACTTTCCCAAATCTAAGCTCACACTACTCAACACCCCCTGTGTCATTACTGCTTCCCACGTCGCTCCCCAACCAAAAACTTCCATCGACCCAAAATGCGCCGATGGCAATTACCTCATTATCGATCAACTCATCCCCGAAAACTCCAAAAAAATGACCGCTGAAGCTTTCCTCAACGGCCACCAAAAATAACCTAAATTCGATCTTTCCCCGCCCTAATCTCTTCCTTCAGCTCCGCCATCACGTCCTGCACAATACTCTTATACTGCGGGCAATTTTTTTCTAGCCAAGCTGCGCTATCACTCATATCTCCATCCTCGCCTTCGCCATCAATAATCTTTTCAAACTCTTCTATTTGCGCCTCAGTCATCCCCTCACTCATCCTCTCGCCCACGCGCACTTCCATTTCTTCTTGCAAATGCTCCAAAAACGCCTTCATCTCAGCCTCTGGCATATCATCAACCCCTAACCCCTCCAGAAAAGTTCTATCTAATTCAAACATAAGCATTATCTCCTTTCCGCTAGTTTAACACAAATTAAGATATTCTGTAAATTTTACAGCGTCTTTTTCTTAATCTCGCGCGTAAAGAATTCTAGTCTGTCACCAATTTGCAGCAACATTTTCTTATCGGTCTTCAGCGAAATCCCGCCCGTTTCACCTTCCATCAATCCCGACACATCCACCTTTCCAGCCTGCGTATTTGTCACATCCACCTCACCCAACAACTCCTTCTTCCGATAAACTCGGCCTTTTTGTCCCGGCGACACCCGTCCCGACGTCACTTCGCCCCCCGCGATAATCTCCGTTTTCTCCGTCCTAAATACACCCTTCAAAGTCATACTGCCAGTCGCTGTCTCTACCACCTCGCCTTCCAACATCGCTTCCATCTCCTGCTTCGCATCATCCAATAATTCGTAAATCACCTTGAATATCTTTACCTTCACCCCATCTCGCTCTGCTAACCGCGCAATCGCGTTCGGACAATCCACGTTAAAACCGTAAATCACGGTATTCTCGCCTACCGACAAGTATACGTCATTTTCTGTAATCGCCCCCACGCCCGTTGACACAATATTCAGAGTTATTTCTCCGCCCGTATCAATCATCCGCAGAGAATCCACTACGCTCGTCACCGAACCCAGCACATCCCCCTTCACAATCACGTTAAACACCTTCGAATTGTCCGCCGTATTCATCATGCGTAGCAAATCCGCCGACGTCACGTTTGCCGAAGCACTGTCGCCCGCTACACTCTGTGCATTTAGCAGAGCCGCTCGCCTCGCCGACTTCTCATCTGTAAATTCTTCAAACTTATCACCAAACTTCGGCAAATCCTTAAAGCCAGTTACCACCACCGGCGTCGATGGACCTGCTTTACCTTTCGGCTTGCCTCGCCAATCCAACATTGTCCGCACCTTCCCCCAAGTACTTCCCGCCACGATAAATTCCCCAACCTTCAGCTCTCCGCCTGTCACCAATAAATTCACCGTTGCACCCTTGCCGGTCTCCATGTGGCTCTCGATTACTAAGCCTTCCGCTGGAATCTTCCGGTCCGCCTTCAGCTCATCCATGTCTGCCACCAACAAAATCATGTCCAATAATTTATCCAGATTCTGATTCATCTTCGCGCTCACCGGCACCATAACCGTATCCCCGCCCCACTCCTCCGGATTCAAATTAAATTCGGTTGCCAACTGCGCCTTCGTCTGATCAATATTTGCCCCCGGCTTGTCAATTTTATTCAACGCTACAATAATTTTTGCGTTCGCCGCCTCTGCAAATTTAATCGCCTCTTTTGTTTGTGGTTTCACGCCATCGTCCACCGCCACCACAATTACCACGATATCCGTCAGCATCGCCCCGTGTTGCCGAATCGCTGCAAACGCCTCATGTCCCGGAGTATCCAAAAACGTAATCTTCCTCCCCTCGTATTCCATCTGATACGCCGAAATATGCTGCGTAATTCCCCCCGCTTCCCCTTCAACTGTTTTCTTCTTCAATAAAGTATCGAGTAACGTTGTCTTGCCATGATCTACGTGCCCCATCACTGCCACCACCGGCGGTCGCACTTCCGCATCCGCTGACAATTCCCGATTCAAGCCCGGCAATTTCGCCGAATTTTCTTTCCTCTCAAATCGCACATTTTTCATCCCCAGCTCTTCCACCATAATCGAAGCAGTCTCAAAGTCCAACCGCTGGTTAATCGTGGCCATAATGCCATTTTTAAACAGCTCGCCAATCAACTGCGTCACCGGCAAACCCAGCGCTTTTGCCAACTCATCAACCGTAATGGAGCCAGAAATTCTTATTACTTTCTCTTCCATCTCTAACTCCTTTCGGTCGTTACTTTACTTCTTACTCTTCTTTTTCCCCGCAAAGCTCAGGCTGATTTTGCGCCCTTCCTTATCTACATCCAAAACTTTAAACTCCTTGCGTTCATTTAAAGTAAATATCTTCTCTGGGTCTACATCACTTCCTTCGCCCAGTTCAGAAACATGCACCAAGGCTTCCACTGCTGGTGAAATCTGTACAAACGCGCCAAATGGCGTAATCCTGGTCACCGTCCCCTCAACCTTATCACCCTTGCTAAACTGTTCAACCTCGTTCAACCACGGATCTTCCTGCAATTGCTTCATCGACAAACTCAAGCGATCTTTGTCAATCGCAATAATCTTCGCTTCCACAATATCGCCCACTTTCACATAGTCGCTCGGGCTATTCACGCGTTCCCAAGAAATCTCCGAGATATGAATCAGCCCTTCAATACCTTCTACGTTCACAAATACCCCAAAATCCACCACACCGGTCACGACACCCTTTACGGTATCGCCAACCGCCAATTTCGAGAATCGCTCCACCAGACCATCCTTAATTGCCTCTTTCTCAGAGAAAATTAATTTGTTCGTTTTCTTATCCGCATCCAAAATTCGTACTCGAATCGGTTTCCCCACCAAACCATTTAACCTCTGTAAAATTTCTTCTTTATCCGAACCACCCACGCGCGGATAATGCTCCGCCGACAATTGTGAAACTGGCAGAAAACCGCGAATTCCATCATATTCCACCAATAACCCGCCCCTATTAGCATCAAACGGTGTGATATCAACGGTCTCGCTCGCTTCTAGCTTCGCGATAATCTCATCCCAGCCCTTATCCTTCACAGCCTTGCGCAAAGACAACAGCACCATGCCGTCATCCATCTCAGTATCCACCACACTTGCCGACACGCTATCCCCCTCGTTCAGCTGTCGCCCAAACGCCACCTCGCGCCTCGGCACCATCCCCACTCCCCTCGCCCCCAGGTCAATCAAAATCTCATGCTTCCTTACAGACAGCACAGTCCCCTCTATCGTATCCCCCAAAACCACAGGTTTTTCGTCGGCAGCCGCCAACAATTCGTCCATAGTCAACTTGGCATCTTTCGCCATATCTATTTTCCTTCCTTGGAGCCGCTCATAGAACATCAATTACTCAATATTCCGTGAGCAACCCCAAAACTACCCCCATTCTACCCCAAGAGCACCTAAAAGTAAAGTTTTAAGCTTTCTTTTCCAACTTCGCCGCTCTGCGCACGCTGCTCAACGCCAAACCTACCACGTAGGCAAACACGCCGGCCAACAACAAGCCAAGCATGCCATCTTCAACTGGACCGCTCTGCGGTAAAGTTCCCGGATCTTCCACTGCCACCTCTCCTGGCTTCTCCGGTTCTTCCGACGGCTTTTCGTCGACAATTCCGGTTTGTCCATCACCTTCCGGCTCATCTGTCGTCGGTTCCGGTCCTGACCCCACTATTGCGACTACAACCGCAATTACTACTATTGCCACCACTCCCCCTAATGCCCACCAACCCCATTTTTTGAAGTTAGTTTTCTCCATGTGACTCCTTTTATTAATTCCAATATAACACCTCACCCTGACAAATGCTATACTAAAACCATGTATCTATGTATCGATATCGGTGGCACCAAAACCCTTGCTGCCCTCATAAATGATCGTCGTCGCGTCCTCCACTCTGTTCGCTTTGCCACCCCCAGCGACCAAGACGACTTCTTCCAAACTCTCGTCTCCACAATTCGCGCTAATTTCTCCCTAGAAGACCTCAAAGTTATCTCAGTTGCTATCCCTGGCCCCGTACAGGACAATCAAATCTTATGGCTCGGCAACCTGCCCTGGACCAATTTTGACCTCGGCACTAAACTCGAAAAACTCTTCAATGTGCCCGTCTTCCTCGAAAACGACGCCAATCTTGCCGGCATCGCCGAAGCCGAAAACCTCCCCGGCCTCTCTGTTTACCTCACCTTCTCTACCGGTATCGGTGGCAGCGTCATCAAGGGCGGCGTCATCGACCCTTCCATCCAACACTTCGAACCTGGCCACGATAAGTACGACTTCAACGGCGAATCTGTCGAGTGGGAAGATTTTGCCTCTGCTAAAGCCATCCTCGACCACTTCGGCAAAATGACCGAACAGATCAAAAAGAAAAGCGACTGGGTCGAAATCTCCTGCCGCATTGCCACCGGACTCCGCCCAATCATCGCCAACATCCATCCCGATCGTATCATCTTCGGCGGCCCGCTTGGCTTAGAACTCAAAAAATACTACCAACCCCTCGAAAAACAGCTTTCCGTCGCCCTGCCCACCGGTGTTACCATGCCCAAACTCCTGGTCGCAAAATATAAAAACGAGTCTGTCCTCCATGGCTGCTACCTCTACGCCCAGCGTCAACTCGCTGCTCGATAAACTATCCCTCGATTACCCCAATCTGATTTTTCGCCATGGCAAAAAATTTTTATTCCGTCCCCCCAAGACAATTTTCATAGGTCCACCCTGCCCAAATCATGCCCTTCTCACGCTCCACGAGCTCGCTCATGGCCTGTTGCAGCATAAGAACTATAATTTAGACATCCAGCGCCTCAAAATCGAATCTTCCACCTGGCAAAAAACTCAAGAACTTTGCAAAAAATACAACATAGATTGGGATGAGGATTTTGCGCAAGATCACCTCGACACCTACCGTGACTGGCTCCACAAAAAATCCCTTTGCCCTACCTGCCAGCTCACTCGCTACCAAGACAAAACCGGCACCTACCACTGCCCCGCCTGCCAATCTTAAAACAAAAAAATAGCCCCGAGAGGGCTACTTTTTTCAAGATAAACTATTTAAGCAGTTTTCTTGGCTTTACCGCGTCGAGAAATACGACCACCTTTAGCACCAGCAATCTTAGCAAGTGCAGGGTTAGCAGCAAATCCGCCAGTATGACCATTTTTACCACCTTTACGACCAATCTCGGCGTAAAAATCACGACCGTATTTGGCTTTATTGGTTGCAGCAGCCTTACGACCGCCAGCTTTTGTTCCAGCCATTCTGAAACTCCATTCTGCCCACCAATATTCTTATATTTTCTACTCCCATAAGCAGGCAAAAACTATCGCCTTCTCAGGTGTTACAAAGCATTTTATCACATCGCTTACGTTTTGTCAATATGTTTTTGCTAAAAAATATGTTTTAATACCCGAACGCCACTACGTGCAAAACCATAAACTTTTCCCCACAACCACTCTTGACATTACCCACCGCATGATATACTATAGATACAACTTAAGAGTAGTGCGAGAACTCTTAAACAAATAAGCTGCCGTTTCGGCACTTATTTTTTGATGTCGCGCAATGTTGAAGAAGCTTAAATGGTATTTTGAGCGACTTATCGAATCCCAAGAAAAACCTGCCCGTAAGCCAGTTTTTCTTGGCGACCGAGATCTTAGCGAAAAATACTATTTAAGCTTCTTCAATAGTTTTGTCGCCCAATCATAATGGCTAGACGTCTCCGATACCAAATACTGCCCCAACGAAGTCGTCCCCGTCCACTTGTAATATCCTTTCGTAAACAACTCTTCATTTGTATGCTTTCTCACAATATCCATCACTTTCTTATGGCTCTCCCGCACCAATACCTTCGCCTCCGCCAAAGTCGCACCCTGATATCCCTTCCAAAACTCCTTATTCAGTTCTGGCGTCATCTTCCACGAAAACCCCTCCGGCAGAAACGGCACATCCTTACCACTCATATTATCCTCATACCACCTCAAAAACATCTCGTGCCACTCATGCAAATGCATCAACAAATCCCGCGCATTTAAATCTTGCACGCCACACATTGCTCGCCTACCTTCTCTTCCACCAACTCCATCAACTTCTCAAAATTCCCCTCCGCCTGCTCAATCAACTCTTCTTTATTTTTAGGCCTTCCCATGAATCCTCCTTATTAATGACCTTGATTTCCTGGCTACTCGCCTCCCAAAATACCCCGTTGGCCGCAACACCTTCATAAAACCACCAATATATTCCTCGACCACGCCGCCGCCAAAACCGCTCTTAAATTCAAGCAGATGATTATTCTCAAATTTCCCCTCAATCCAGAAAAAGTTCACCCGAGCAATACCCCTCCTCAAACATTTCTGCATCACATAATCCTGTAGCCACGCCCGCCCGTTCAAATCGCGATATCGCCGATCCATCCCGCTCAAAAACGACGCCACCTCCTTGCCGTGGTACACAAAAATCGCGCCCGCAATCGGTGTACCATCATCACTCTTCACCGCTATCAAAAATTCCACGTCCTGCCCATAAGCATCAAACATCGCCCGATAAAAATCCATTTCGCGCCCTTTAATTCCGTTCCGCGCATCCGATTCATCGATCAGCCCCACCAACTTGCCTAGCTCACTACGCTTCAATGTCTCAATCTTCACCTGACCCTCAGTTTGCCGCAACCTTGCCCGCAGTGTCTTACGATAAGTCGCTCGCAACCCGTCAACGTCCTTTATCCCAGACAAATCCTTCACGAACGCCCACCGTCCCGCCTTCATCTCCATATTGACAGTCTTGCCTTCATAACGAAAACCCGCCTCCGCAAACATCCGCATCAGGCCATCCCAGTTCCACTCCTTCGTAATCTCTCCCCTGCTATCGCGCAAACTCAACAGCACATCTGGAAAAACCTCAATCTTCAACATGTTCCTCGCCCGCGCAAAGTCCACCAACCCACTCAAAAAGAACTCAACCAATGACCGATCCGCCCAGTCAATCAACGGTCCATAGGCTATCCAAAACTCGCCCCGCCGCCCCAACAGTACTCCACCAGCCACAATCTTCTTCCCCTCCCGTACCCCAAGCATAAAATTCTCATCCCCCATCAGCTCGCGCATCTCAATATTCTGAGCACTCTGAAAAAAGTGCGCACCCGGCCAAGCTGCTTCAAACTTCCCCCACTCTGCCTTCGTCAATTCGCCGAACATCCACTTGCCACTCATGTTAATATAATAGCATGGTAAAAAGCTTTCTACAGAGCACTGGTTGGGGACAATTCCAGCAGAACTTAGGACGAAAAGTCTACGGAAACGATAATTACATAGCAGTCCTGGAAAGAGGCCACTTTTCAACGCGGCTATTCTGCCCTTATGGACCAAACAATCTCAAGCAAAACCTCAAAACACTCACCGATGAAGCTCAACGCGCAAAAGTAGATTTCGTCCGCATCGAACCACGTGACGACATCACCGCAACAGAACTCAAAAAATTGGGCTTCCATAAAGCAAAACGCGACGTCAACCCAGTCGAAACCATCATCAATGATCTAGCAGACGAACCGACCATCATGGCAACAGTCAGCCAAGGCGTCCGACGCACTTGGCGCAAACTGGAAAAGGCGGGAGTGGAATACGAACTCTCAACCAAACCAGAGGACATCGAAGATTTCATCAACATGCTGCACGACACTGTCCAGCGCACGCAGCTCAAGGGACACGACGACGCCTACTATCGCCAATTCGCCGCTTCCCTGTTCCCTAGCGGCCACGCTGGACTAATGTTCGCCAAACTAAGCGGACAACGTGTCGCAAGTGTGGTCTGGATTGAACATGAAGGCATGATGAGCTACCTCTACGCTGCCAACCTCAGCCAGTTCCGCAAAGACTCGCCCGCCACCGGATTAGGACTATTCGCCCTCCTAGAGGCTCAGCGCAGAGGCAATCAAAAGTTTGACTGGTTCGGCATCGCGCCCGAAGACGATAACAACCCTCGCTACCGCAGTTGGCAAGGCTTCACGGCGTTTAAACTAGGATTTGGCGGCCAGCGCACCAAATATCTCGGTACCTGGGAACTCCCCCTCCGCAAATTACGCTATTCCACCTTCAAGCTCCTGCAAAAGCTAGGTTCAAAATAACCCCTATCGTGGTATAATATCGTGGGGTGTCAGACAGCTTGCTGTCTGCACTCCACCATTTAATATCGGGGGTATTAGCTCAGTTGGCTAGAGCGCCTGCTTTGCAAGCAGGAGGTCAAGAGTTCGAGTCTCTTATACTCCACCATAGCCGGCTTTCCAGCGGATGAAAGGTCGGCTATTTTATTTCTCAACCCACTTATCAGTATATTTTTTAAGCAGCTCAATCTCCTCATCTGACGGGACTTGAGAAGTCTTCTTGTTCGCCGTCATCCAAAGTTCATTAGCCATCTTATCGAGAAGCTTTATTTCTTTATCAGAATTACCTCCGTAAAATACACTTTTCTCCACAAGCTTCAACTGTTTCTCGAAAGTAGACAGAAGATTAGAAAGAGAAGAAACTTCATCCGCAGGAACAACCAATTGGAACAATAACCCGACAGCCTGCGCATCTTTATCCGCTAACCTAGTTTCAGGATGTGATTTTAATACATCAAGACGCTGGTCAAACATGATAATTGTTTTAATAACTGAGACAGCACCGTCATATAGATATCGAGCATGCTTTATAGCCTTGCTTCTAGCGCTCCGTTTCGAGTCAAGTATCTCCTCATAAATCTTATACGCATAATTAAAATCATCTTCAGGTAGATACCCAGCCGTACCTTGGGTATCATCTCTGCCAAACTTGAACGAAGTAGCAAATCCCAAAAGAAGCACTGCAAGGTCGGTTTGTCGCTCATGAACCTCCTTGGATTTATCCACAAAACGAATCGATGCCAGCACTATATGCGATAATTCGTGCGCAAGTACATATATTAAACGGCTAGGATTCGAATCATGACCAGGATACAGATTAATAGTAATAGGATAATTATCTAATCTCGATGAGCCATACATGGGCAAATCCGGCGATATAGGTATCGTTGCGATCTCTTTGCCCTCAGCCTCCGTCTTGTACTCAAGACTTATGGACAATCCCGGGAGACGAAGATGTTTCGCAATAATCTGAGCAGCCTCTTTGATTTTATCGTCTACCAACAACTCAATGATTGGCAAATCGTCAATTTTCTCGTTGATGCCGATACGCTCAATCAACGCATCTATGTCCGCCTTAATCTTTAAACTTTCTGGAGTTATTGGTCGCTCACGTTCAACAGGTTGCCCAGTAGGTCGCTGGCTCGTATCAGATTTGGCTCTCGGTTTAGATTTTCGCCGTTTTGAGTACTTGGAATAATAGCTTACGCCCACAGCGATTACTACCGCAATAAAAAACAAAAACGCGATTACTGTCACCAAATAATTATATATTACGGCAGAGTAAAAAGCATGATATGCTATCGTGGAGTGGAAGCGTTAAGCCGCTATCCGCTCCACCAGGGGTGTTAGCTCAGTTGGTAGAGCGATTGGTTCGCAATCAATAGGTCAGGAGTTCGAATCTCCTACACTCCACCATCCCAGAGAAATCTTACATCAAGAATAAAAATGACTGAGATTTATCGAAAATGGAAGCTTGCTAGCATGGAGTAAACGATAAAGTACAAGCGTTATATGGAATATCCGACGGGAAGATGCTATAGTGTCGTTATGGATAACACGAATGATTTATCGTCATCTCAAACTGGCGAGGGAAAGGCAATAAAAAACACTCCTGATATCCCCATGCAGACGACAGACTTGAACCCCAAAGGTAACGTAATTTATGGGAGCAATGAAACAAAAAAGAAAAAGCTACTAATTGCGATAGCAGTTGTGGCAGTTTTAATATTGGGTTTAGGCGGGTTCTTTTTATATAACTTGATTTTTGACACTTCCGATGAAGCTCAAGAAGACGAAACGCCTTTGTTAGAAGATGCCGACAAAGAGGATGGAACTAAGAAGGACGATGGAGGCAATGCCGATAGTGAACAGACAGAGGACAGTGATACCGTTCATCTGGATATAAACAGTTCGACCGTTAGTTCCTTGATCTATCCAGCCGGGAACTACCATAATGGTTTGGCGATAAGTTGGAATTATAAAAGTGTTAGCGTAAAAACTATGGGACGGCGATTCATGATGGAATCGGCTGCAAGAATAGACGGATTGATGGAAAAATCTTATGAGTCTGCCAATGAATACGGTACAGGATATTATGTGTCGGCAATGGAATTAGAGAAAAACTTCAAAAAAGTTTTTGGACCAGACACAGAATATAAGAACGGTGATGTCGTAGCTGGGGACAGCTGTTTTGGGCTTAGTGGCTATGTCTCATCAAAGAATGCTTATTTTGTGCCAACTGCATGCGGTGGCGATCGCTCTTGGCGGTGGTATAACCAAACTAGGCTTTACAAAGCTGAACAAAAGGGGGATGAGGTTTATACGTATTTTTATGTGCAACCGTATATTAATGATTATTGTGCTCCAGATGACTATTTATACAAAAGAGAGAAAGACAACGATAAAGATTATCTTGGGGAGGCCAATTCAGCTAATAACTGGTGTCCAGCTCCAAAGAATTATCTGAAAAAAATTGCTAGCGATAAAGTGGAGTCAACTATTAATGCGATGATGGATAGAGCAGAGGTAGATACCTACAAGTTTACTTTTAAGAAGCAATCGGATGGGAAATATTATTTCTATAGTGGGGTTTGGAAATAAATCTCAGTCATTTTTATTCTTGATGTAAGATTTCGAGTTTAGGTACAAAAAGTCGTGTCGCTTACGGCAATTCCGGCGGGTCGAGTTGGGGGCGACCCGCCGGAAAATTGCGCAGCAATTTTATGTTTTTAGGGTTTTGCGCTAAAATAGGTTCGTGCCAAATCAAAGAAAGGCACCAAGACATTGATTTTCTAGGTAAAATATGATAAAATTAGCATAAGTCAGGCCCTAAGGGCCTGCTACGTACTTTAAATTATTTTGCATCAATTATCCTAATGAAACGGTACGACCCCGTGGTCAGCCGGGGCTTTATATTAATACAATGCCATCCCCAAGCACGTCGACAGAAAGGCATTAATTATGTTAACCATCATCCTTACGACAATCATCGGCGCAATATCCTTGGGTATAACCACATTAAACTATCGTTTAAGAGAACCCTTGCCTTCATGGGACACACGTCAGCCCGTCGCAGCGTTCCTTGGTGGCGCAATGTGGGGCGCAATGTTCAGCTTAGTTGTCGGCTTAATCATGGCCGGCATTATAACAGCCAAATATCCAGGCACGATCGAAATCGTCTACCATGATACGCCAATCTTAGCCCTGCAAGACAACACCAGCATCAGTGGCGGAGGGTTAATTTTCGTCACAATCAGCTCAAGCCCCGAATACGTCTTTTACGAGAAAAACACCGATGGCTCAATTGAGCAAAAACGGATTAACGTAAGGGGCGTCAAAATATTCGAATCTGAAGATGATCAACCCTTTGTTCGCAGGACCGAAGAACAAACAAAAGCAGCTTCTCCATGGTGTCTTTCAATCGGGCCCGTTTTCAAAACCGAATTCCACGTCCCTAAAGGCACCGTGATCCAAGAGTATCGATTAGACGCAAAATAATCATCAACAAGCGGCCTCAGCAGAGGCCGCTTTTTCATCATCAAAAAAGGATAGCAACCGGGGGGGCGGTGCTATCCTTCATGTAATATAGCATGTCCACTCCAAAATTGCAATATTTTCGTTGTAATTTTTACCAAAACCCCTTAGTTTTAAAATTAAAAGGCTCGACTTGGACGTGGTGGGGATATGTGGACTCGAACCACAGACCTCGTCATTATCAGTGACGCGCTCTAACCAGCTGAGCTATATCCCCAAGCTCCCGTATATTCTACTAAATTTCCCCGCTTCTCGCAAGCGACATGATATAATAATCACATGTCGTGGGAATTTTCCATCGGTTGGTTCATCTTAGGCGTTATCATCCTCGCAGCTGGCGCTGCTGTAGTCATTTTTTATCGACAAATCAGCTATGGCATCGGCAGCGGGATCAACAGCTTTGATCGCGTCAAACTTTTTGGTATCATCGCCTGCATCGTCGGACTCGTCGTCATGGCTAACCTCCACACTTTCCTGCTCGGTCTCCTCGTTAACCTTATCTTCCGACGTTAAAACAATTCCACTCTAAAGAAATTAGTATCATAAATCCCCGCCCCCATCTTTGCATAAAATTGTGCTGCGCCCGCCTTCTTCTCATTACCCGAAGCCGTAAACTCCAACCGCTTACATTTCTTCTCACGCCCCCAATCCAACACTGCGTTCCACATTTTTGTCCCCACACCCTGCCCCCGACACCCCGCATCCACCACAAAGTCTTCAAGATATGCATTTCGGATAATCTTTGCCCCCATCACCACCGACATGCTAGCCATCCCCACTAACTTGCCATTTTCATCGAACGCCAACAGTTCATCATGCCACGGCGATTCAATCACGTGCTCAACCCACTCCCTGCTCACCGGCGATCCGTCCCAGCTCGTGCTCAACTGCAACAACAGCGTCCCCATCTCCGCCGCCAACCCTTCGTTATACTCCGTTAATTTTTCAATTGTTACCATTATTAACCTCCTTTTTCTATTAAACTTCCATCGCCGCACTCATCAGCGCCCGACTAGAATCGCTTAACCCCTCACCCCAACTCATTTCCCAATCTCCTTCCTCACGATCTCACTCAGCCCATCCCCCGCCTCCTTCATCTTCTCGGCATCCTTCGCTTCCACCAAGATCCGCAACAGATCCTCCGTCCCCGAATACCGCACAAACACTCTTCCCTCCGCTCCCAAATACTCCTGCCACCTTTTCAGACCTTCGTTCCAACCTTTTACCCCCTCCAACGGCTTTCGCTCTTTCACGTCTATATTCCATAATTTACTCGGATAATTCTCATAATCCGGGCTCAAGCTCGACAGCTTCATCCCCCGCTCATGTGCCATCCGTGCCACCAACGTCGCCACAAACAAGCCATCGCTTGCCGACAACCACTCTGGATATATGATATGTCCTGACGCTTCCCCGCCCAACGCCGCACCAATCTTTTTACACTCCGCCGCGACCGCCCGATCCCCATTTATCACCTTATCTACCCTAATCCCTTGTTTTTCCAAGAACTGCACTGCACTCAAATTACTATACTCTGTCATTACCACCACGTCGCCCGCCAATTTTCCCTCACTCTTTAGCCACACCGCCAACATAGAAGTAATCCTATCTCCATCCCAAATCATCCCCTTATCATCCACTACGATTATCCTGTCTCCATCACCATCAAACGCTACCCCCATATCTGCCCCCTCACGCACTACCGCTTCTGCCAATTTTTCAGGATGCAACGCCCCGCAGCCCTCATTTATATTCGTCCCATCCGGCTTCGGCCCCACCTCCACCACCGTCGCCCCCACTTTTTCCAAAGCTTTCCGCACTATCCCATAGCCACCCCCCGCCGCATTATCCGTACAAATCTTCATCCCGCTCAAATCCACCCCCTTCATCGCCAGTTCAATATAATCGTCTACCAACGATGATTTCTCCAAAACTTCTCCCACCACCTGCTGGTCAGGATATCCGCCACTATCCTCAAAAAACAGTTTCTCGATCTCAATTTCCTCTTCATCTGTTAGTTTATCCCCCCTCCCGTCAAATACCTTCACGCCGTTATCGCTTGCCGGGTTATGCGATGCTGTCACCATTACACCTCCAGCCACTTCTTCCGCCCCTGTCAAAATCCCCATACATGGCGTGCTCACCTCGCCGATATCCCAAACGTCACAGTCCGACTCCATCATCCCTTCAGCCAACTCTCTACTGATCCACTTTCCGCTCTCTCGGCTATCGTGCCCAATTAATATCGGCATACCCGCCCTATCCGAACGAATAAAATACTCCCCAATCGCCCTCCCCAGCTTCCGCATGCTCCGCTCAGTCAAAGGCTCCTCCCCTACTTTCCCCCTAATACCGTCTGTCTCTCTAAATATTCGCTTTATCATAATACCAATTGTAACATAGCACTCATCCTCTCATCACTTGACAAAAAGCCAATAATTTGATATAATGAAAGGATCTAGGCCCTAACGCCCGTATCTTAACATCTGCATATGAAAGGAGCCATCTTTATGCCCATGCTCGCTCAGATCGATCCTTATATTGCCCTCCAGCTCAAAAATCGGGGGTTTTATGAACCCTTCGATCTTATTCCTTACCCAATTCCGCTGCTCGAGAGCTTCCTCGTCTCCAAAATCCACTTTTTCCCAGACCAAGACTTCAAGATCTTTCCTTTTTATGAGTTCACCTTCGTTCTCAATCACAATTTGGCCGAACACAGCGCCAAAGTCTACCTCAACCTCATAACCTATGATCAGGTCGCCAAGATCTATCAAGCCCCCCCAGAGGCGCCGGGCGAAATACTCATCGAAAGCATCCACTCACACTCTCCGAAGTATGATCTCAATAACGAAATCCGCTTCAAGCCCGAAGTCCCAAATGCCTCGTCCATTTCATGGGAAGAGGTCCTGTACCACTATAACGGTCTCAACGCCCTCGCAATCTTCAATCGCAACTGCGACGAAAAAGCCAAGTGGATCATGCCTGCCCAAAAAGACGAGTATTTCAGCGCCCATCTCCACAATCGCATTTTCGCCGCCGCCAAATCATTTGGCATTGATTCTCTGTTGGTTTCCATCCGAGAACAATATACTCATGAGCCATTTCCTGGGCATTACCAATCCGCCGCCCAATACGGCAATCCCGACGATTCTATCCACCATCTGTTCCTCGGCGTCGATTACTCAGCTAAACTTAACGACCATATCGACGTAGGCACTATGGAAATAGACATCGTTTCCGACGGATCGCGCAAAGCTGCCGACGCTCTGCTCAGTCTCAGCTTCGGTCTTTACGACGAATCCATCCGGCAATATTATCCCGAATATACTACCACATACAATTTTCGAATTCATATTTAGCCAGCCAAAAAGCGCCACAAAGTGGCGCTTTTTCATAGCTAAATCACATCCCGCATATTGTTAACAAAATTATCTTTTTCTCCACAATTTTCGAAGCCTTATCTGTTAATTTTGTATAAAAATTTTATACAAAACCCCTTGACAAACCTACACAACCCGCTTACACTAAAATTAGCTTTTGTGTTATATCGCAAAACACAAAAGCAGTACCCTTTTACGAAAAACAAACACTAAAAAACACCAATAGCTTTTCGATGTAAGTCGGAGAGCAAAAATAAAAACTAAAGCCTCGGCTTAAATGCATGGTAATAATTATCTCTCAAGACCATTGCTCTCTTTATGACCGGGGCTTTTTTGATTTATGCCCATAAGCCAAAGATCTAAAAACTAACCCCCTCCAACCTTAGCAATTCCCTCTTCATCTGCAGCCCAAATGAATATCCTCCAATCCCATTGCTGCCCACCACCCGATGGCACGGAATGATGATCGGATATCTATTATTCCGACACACCGTCCCTACCGCCCTCGCCGCTCGCGGATATCCTGCTCGCAAAGCCAATTCTCCATAACTCCTTACCTCCCCATAAGGTATCTTAGCCATTTCCCGCAACACCGCTCGAGCAAACTCCGTCCCGCCATGCTCAATTGCTTCTTCCATCAGTTCATCCGAAAACTCCCTCCGCTCACACCGTAAAAACTCCATCACCTCTTCCCGCCACTCCCCCGACAACTCATCCAAAAACCCTAAATCTATCGATTTGCTTAACATAAATCCCATTTTAACACCTCTCTATCCTCTCTACTATCTTCCAATCGGTTATGCTTGCTTTCGTACCCCTCTACCTCTAGAATTACAATAGTTCCCATATTTCCGAAAGGAGGTGGCCGATGTGGGCAGGAAACGCAAAGGCAAAGGTAAAGGCAAAAGCAAGACTGTCAAAACCGTCGAAACTCAGGTCAAAACCGGCCGCAGGGGCAAGAAAAAGCCCAAAAAGTAACCCCGCACCTTATTGAAACACCGTCGGCCAGCCGACGGTGTATCTCTTTTAATAACTAGCCGCGGAAAATCCGCCCGTCTTCGCTCCACAAATCAGCCTCAGCTTCACGATTCTCGGCAAGTCGACGCGCTTCTTCTGCTTCCACCTTCTTCGCATACTCAGTATTCCTAATAGCACTAGCACGCTCAGAATCTTCTTCTCTTAACCTCTGTGCATATTTAGCGTCTCTTTCATCCTGTTCAAGCTTAACAGTCACCTTAGCACTTCTCTCAGTAAGGGCCTCGTCCCTTAATCTCTGTGCGTATTTCGCCGCCGCTTCCTGACCTTCTGGCGTAGCTAGCCATTCCTCATGACGTTTAGCATTTTGCGCTTGCTCAGCCGCTGCCCTCGCATCTTCAGCGGCACGTTCCGTACGAACTTCACGCGTCACCTTCATGTATGCTTCACGAGCCTGCTCAATAGTTTCATATCGCTCACCCGTGACGGTGTTAGTAGTACCAACTAGTTCCTCTGCATACTTATTAGCGTAAGGATCCCCTTTTTCTTCTTCCTCCTTTACAAATAGATCCCACTCTGATGGGGCATCCTGCTCTTGAGACATTGGTGCCACATCTGCCAAACTATCCCAACCCGTCTTTTCCGCCGGCTGTTCACCTTTATCCTTCTTAAACTTTTCGAACATACCTCTCTCCTTTATTACCATAATTCTACTATAGTCCGCAAATCAAAACCACAAAAAACCGTCCTCAGCGGACGGCTCTCTCTTAACAACTCAGTTGTGCAATTAGGTATCATCATTGTATCTTTCGTAAAATTTAGCTTGAAGTCGTATCTGAACAAATCCAGATAATGTTATTAACTAAGCTTAATATTAATAACTACGACCGACCTAGCTACAGATTGCCATTACTGGCCTTCTGCGCATCATTCTCCCTAGAAAGGAGGTAATCCATCGACACCTTCCGGTACCGATGCCTTGTTACGACTTAACCCCAATCATCTCCCCCACCTTAGGCCGCCGAAACGGACTTCGGGTGTTGGTGACTCTCATGGCTTGACGGGCGGTGTGTACAAGACCCGGGAACGTATTCACCGCAACATGCTGATCTGCGATTACTAGCGATTCCGACTTCGTAGAGGCGAGTTTCAGCCTCTAGTCTGAACTGGGACCGGCTTTGATGCGATTTGCTTCACATTGCTGTTTCGCTTCGCATTGTACCGGCCATTGTAGCGCGATTCTTGCCCAGGATGTAAGGGAAATACTGACCTGACATCGTCCCCTCCTTCCTCCCCGTTACCGGGGCAGTTTAGCCAGAAAAATACAACTGGCTACAAGGGTTGCGCTCGTTGAAGGACTTAACCTAACATCTCACGACACGAGCTGACGACGGCCATGCATCACCTGTCTCGAGGTTCCCGAAGGCACAGTTCTCTTTCGAGAGCCTTCCTCGGATGTCAAACCCTGGTAAGGTTTATCGTTTACCATCGAATTAAAGATCACGCTCCACCGCTTGTGCGGGTCCCCGTCAATTCCTTTATGTTTTAATCTTGCGATCGTACTACACAGGCGGGACACTTAACGCGTTAGCTTCGCTACGGAAGGGGTCGATACCCCCCACAGCTAGTGTCCATCGTTTACAGCGTAGACTACCGGGGTATCTAATCCCGTTTGCTCCCTACGCTTTCGTGCCTTAGTGTCAGAATCGCCCCAGTAACCTGCCTACGCTATTGGTGTTCCTTCTAATATCTACGGATTTCACTCCTACACTAGAAATTCCAGTTACCCATGACGATCTCGAGCATCCCAGTTTAGCTAACGGTCTGAATGGTTGAGCCACCAGATTTCACTAGCTACTTAAGACGCCACCTACGCAACTCTTTACGCCCAGTCACTCCGGATAATGCTCGGATCCTACGTATGACCGCGGCTGCTGGCACGTAGTTAGCCGATCCTTATTCATAAGTTACCATCATATTTCTCGCTTATAAAAGCAGTTTACGACCCGAAGGCCTTCATCCTGCACGCGGCGTTGCTCCATCAGACTTTCGTCCATTGTGAAAGATTCCCTACTGCTGCCTCCCGTAGGAGTCTGGGCCGTGTCTCAGTCCCAGTCTGGATGATCATCCTCTCAAACCATCTACTGATCATCGACTTGGTAGGCCATTACCCTACCAACTATCTAATCAGACACAGGCCGCTCCCAAAGCGCAAAAGCTTTAATCCGAAGATCACATGCGGTATTAGACTCTCTTTCGAGAGCTTATCCCTCACTTTGGGGTGCGTTCCCATGCGTTACTCAGCCGTCCGCCGCTCGTCAGCAATCTCACTGTTTTCTCGTTCAGACCTTCTCCTAGCTATGGGCAGAAGCGACAAGAAAACGGTGAGACCCTGTTACCGCTCGACTTGCATGTATTAGGCACGCCGCCAGCATTCATCCTGAGCCAGGATCAAACTCTCCATAAAAATGAATTGTTTAGACTCATATAAAATAAAAGACTGACGATGATAGTATCTAGTTCCATAAATGTAGCCAGATACTCTTGAAGTCTATACAGACTTCAATAATTGCACAACTAAATTGTTAAGTATCTATAATCTCACTTTGGGACACCTTAAATAAGGGGTACCTCGCAGTTAGACTTCTCCAATCTTATCTAAAAAAAATCAAATTGTCAAGAACAAAACCTCAAAATGTTGTCAAAAATACACAAAAAGAGGGCATTTAGTGCATTAACAAGAAAATCCCTGTCCCAATCGCAACGCCCAACAGCGCTCCCACCATAACCTGAGGCAAAGTATGCCCTTCACGCACTTTCATCTTCTTCTCTGTCAACTCATTTAGCACCTTCCCCATCTCGCCCACTGCATAGCGTACGTTCATTGCATCATAGAAAACAATCAGCGCCACTCCTACGCCCAACGCAAACACTGCGCTATCGAACCCCTGCCAAAACCCCAAATACGTCACTAGGGCACCCAAACTTGCCGCATGCCCACTAGGCATACCACCGCTTCTCGTAAAGTTGCGCAAAGCCTCACTCGGCTTCAATTTTCCTCTTCCCTTTATAATCGCTCCCAGCAATTTCCCCAATTGCGCCAACAACCACCCCACTACAAACGCTATAAAACTTCCTAATACTTCCATGCCTCTATTCTAGCATATTTAGCAAAACGTTCACGCTTCTTCTCGTCCTTCCGTCGCCTAAACAGCCACACAAATAACCATACTGCCAAAACTCCCGTCGGCGGTAACCAAGCCAATCTCATCCAGTCTATCATCCGCATATTTACACCACCAGCTGAAGCTGAGTTGGATATACTCCCCGTACCGCCACCATCTCTCACTTCATCAGCAAATGCTATTTTAAATGGATCTCCGCCCATCTTAGCAATAGCGCCGCCCGCCTTGACAATCTCAGCAGCCATAAATATATTGCTCTCTATATTATTTTTTCCAACCATTTCTCTTATAACGCTTCCCTCCGCTTTTTCATCCGCGACCCTATTCTCTTCATGCACCCCCTCCGCTTCTCCGCCAATCTCTGTCCCTCCCACCAGAACCCCGCCAACATATGCATCATAATAAAACACCCCGTCCACTTGTTTGCTTAATTTGCATACCACTCCCTCCTTATATTCCGCGGCTCTTGCACAATCCGCATATGACGCCTTTCTCGTCCCAATCCAACGAATACTACCAAGACCAACCCCATCCGCAGCAGGCAACATAATCGCTACTGAATAGTAAAACTCCATATTAGCAGTATCGCCCATCACCAGCCCTTCTCCTTCCGGAGTGTACACTGCCGGACCAGAAGCCACATCTAGTCTCACACTCGTATCAGCATATGCTGGAACCTGCGCCACTTCATATATTGGTTTTCTCTCCCGAACCATATCTGGATACAGAATCGAGTACGGGTCCCTTCCATCATCCAGCCGATACATGAAAATGTATATCTTGTTATCCGGATACTCTGTATTATTATTTTTTACAACAAACGATCCTTTTTTCGCATTGAGCGATGGTCCAATCTCCGAAATCACGTATTCAAAATCATAACCTGTATCCACTAAACCAGTTATCGTCGTCGCCGACACATTAACGCTGCTTCCTGCAAATACCGACATCAACGCCGCTGCCACCACCAAAAAAACCAATTTTTTCATACAAATTCCTATTATTTCGACCCAAGATACATCAGATTACGAAAAATATAAAGCATCAGCATAATATCTTGCAAAAACCACTCAGAAACTACGCAGCTTTATCTTCTATCTCTTCCTCTTCGTGTGGCACAATCCCAATCGATGCCACGCCATCTCCCTCGTTCATCTTCATAATCCTCACCCCTTGCGTCGCTCGCCCCAGCGTCGGAATCTCTTTCGTAGCCACCCGTATTGCCTGTCCCTTATTGGACATCATGATAATCTCTTTTGCTTCAGGATCTAGCGTATGCACCGCCACAATCGGCCCCGTCTTCGCCGTTACCGCCGCCACCTTTATCCCTACTCCGCCCCGCCTATGCGCCGGAAAATTCGTCACCGCCGTCACCTTGCCGTAACCATTGGCTGACACCGCAATCAACTTCTGACTCCTCGGATCGCTCACTATATCCATGCCCACTATCGTATCGTTCGGACGCAGCCGCATCCCCCTCACGCCTCGCGCCGCTCGCCCCATCGGCCGCACATCCCTCTCATTGAATCTCACCGCCTGACCTGCCGAAGTCGAAATAATCACATCGTTTTCGCCAGTTGTTCCTTTCACCCAGCGCAACTCATCCTTACTATCCAACTTAATCGTAATCAAACCATTAGTCCGAATATTCACATAATCCTTCATTGGCGTCTTCTTGATCGTCCCCTTCGTCGTTGCCATAAACAGATAATTATTTTCTGCCGCTTCATCGCCCTGTTTAATAATCGCCGTCACCTTTTCCTCTGGATGCAAATTCAGCAAATTCACTGCCGCCGTACCTTTAGCCGTCAAAGACGCCTGCGGCACTTCGTAAGCTTTCACCCTAAAAATCCGGCCTTGATTCGTAAAGAACAACAAATAATCATGCGAATTAATTGTAATAATCGCATCAATTACGTCCTCTTCTTTAGTCGTAATCCCCCGCTTGCCCTTGCCGCCGCGGTTCTGCCGCCTAAAATCGTTCTGCGACACTCGCTTCACGTAATTTTCAGCTGTCAGCAATACTACGCTCTCTTCATCCGGAATCAAATCTTCATCGGCAAACTTACCCAACTCGTGTCGGAAAATCTTGCTCTTTCTCTTGTCTCCATACTTTTCCTTCATCGCCAGCAACTCTTCCTTCACTACTCGCAAAATTTCCTTCTCATCCGCCAATATCGCTTCTAACTTCTTAATCAACTCGTGCAATTCCTTCAATTCAGCCTCAATCTTTTCGCGCTCCAGACCCTGCAGCCTGCGCAATTGCATCGCCAAAATCGCCGCTGCCTGAATCTCCGACAAGCCAAATCTGCTCATCAACCTCTTATCGGCATCATCATAACTCTCACGAATTGTCTTAATTACCTCATCTATATGATCCAACGCAATCTTCAGCCCCTCCAAAATATGCGCTCGTTCCTTCGCCTTGCGCAACTCGAACTCCGTACGTCGCCGAATCACCTTCTGTCTGTGCTTGATAAACTCAGTCAATATCTCTTTCAGCCCCATCACCCTTGGCTGAATCCCATCCACCAAGGCCAGCACATTATAGTGAAAAGCCGTCTGCAGTCCAGTCATCTTATATAACTGGTTCAAAATCTTCTTCGGAAACGCATCTTTCTTCAACTCTACCACTACGCGTATTTTTCCCCGCGCACTTTCATCCCGAGCGTCTGCAATATGATCCAGCTTTCTAGCAATTACCAATTCGCGCACTTTCTCAACAAACGACTCTTTGCTCATCCCATATGGTACTTCCGAAATCACAATATTATACCGGCCACCCTTGCGCTCCTCAATCTCCGTCACTGCCCGGATCGTCACTGAACCGCGTCCAGTTGCATAAGCCTGCTTCATCGGGTCACCACCATACACTTCAGCTCCCGTCGGAAAATCTGGTCCCTTCACATGCTTCAGCAACCCATCCAGCGTAATCTCCGGATCATCAATCTGCGCCACCGTCGCATCCACTACCTCCGCCAAATTATGCGGCGGGATGTTGGTTGCCATACCCACCGCAATGCCCATCTGTCCATTTAACAAAATGTTCGGCACCGCCGCCGGCAACACTACCGGTTCCTTCTCGCTGCCATCAAAATTATCTCGAAAATCCACTGTCTCTTTTTCAATATCCGCCAGCAATTCGCCCCCTACTTTGTCCATCCGCGCTTCCGTATAACGCGAAGCTGCCGCCTCATCGCCATCCATCGAACCAAAGTTGCCCTGCCCCTCCACTAACGTATAGCGCATTTTCCAAGGCTGTGCCAAGTTCACCATCGCATCATAAATCGAAGAGTCGCCATGCGGGTGATACTTGCCCATCACCTCACCAATAATCCTCGCCGATTTCACCGTTGCATGTGGCGCCTTCCAGCCATTTTTCTCCATTGCATACAAAATCCGCCTATGCACCGGCTTCAACCCATCCCGCACATCCGGTAGCGCTCGATCAATAATCACCGACATCGAATAACGTAGAAACGAATCCTCCATCACATTTTCAACCGTCGACTCTTCCACGCCTGCAATGGCCACTGTTTTTGTATTTTCTACAACACCATCCGTCAGCTCATCTAATCCCTTATCATCAGCCGAATCTGGCACTCCCCCTACTACACTGTCATCTGATTTATCTTCTACCATAGTTCCTCCTTAGAAATCCAGATCATCCAGATCAACGGTCTTCGCCCGCGACTGTATAAAGTTTTTACGCATCTCGACTTCGTCGCCCATCAGCTTCGTGAATATAGCATCCGCTTTCTCCGCATCTTCGATATTTACGCGAACCAAGGTCCTATTCTTCGGATTCATCGTCGTCTCCCACAACTGCGCCGCATCCATCTCGCCCAACCCCTTGAACCGCTGTTGCGCACTATAACCCGCTTGCTTAAATCTCTCGGCGCCCTCATCTATCTTCGTACCAACCTTGCGTCGCTCTTCTATCTTTTTGTCCAAAGTTTTCTCCAGCCCCGCCTCATCGTATATATAATCTATCTTTCTAGCGCTGCCTGTCCCCTTAATCAGCCCAAACAACGGCGGTTTCGCCAAATAAACGTGTCCACCCTTAATCACTTCCGGCATATAACGGAAGAAAAATGTCATCAAAAGCGTCGAAATATGCGCGCCATCCACATCCGCATCCGTCATAAACACAATTTTCCAGTAGCGCAGTCCATTGATATCAAACTGCTCGCCAATCCCCACGCCCAAAGCCTTAATCAAAGATACAATTTCTGCGTTCGCAAACATCTTATCTAGTCGCGCCCGTTCCGTATTTAAAACCTTGCCGCGCAATGGCAGAATCGCCTGAATCTTGCTATCACGCCCCTCCTTTGCTGAGCCAGCCGCCGAATTACCCTCCACGATAAATAATTCGCACTCTGTCCGATCCCGCGAAGAACAATCCGCCAACTTCGATGGCAAGTTCAAACCCTCAAATGCTCCCTTGCGAATCACATTGTCTCGCGCCGCTCGCGCCGCCTTTCGCGCTCGCGCCGCCAAAGTCGCCTTCCCCACAATTTTCTTAGCCACATTCGGGTTCTCTTCCAAATAATAAGCAAAATACTCGCTCATTACTTTATCGACATAACCGCGTACTTCCGGATTCCCCAGCTTATTCTTCGTCTGGCCCTCAAACTGCGGATCCGGCAGCTTTACTAAAATTACTGCCGTCAAACCTTCCTTGATATCGTCACCTGTCAGATTCTCTTCCTTCTCCTTCAGTAGTCCATTTTTACGCGCATAATCGTTTATGACGCGATTTAAGGCCGTTCTAAAGCCAATCACGTGCATCCCGCCGTCCGGCGTCAATACATTGTTCGCAAAGGGCCGCAGCGTCTCCGCAAACGTATCATTATATTGCACTGCAATCTCCACCACACCATCCCCCACTTCCTTCTCTACATAAAAGATGTCGTCGGCCAACACTTCCTTGCCCACGTTCAACTTCTTAACATAACTCCTAATCCCGCCCTCAAAATAAAACGCGTCCCGTTTGCCCGTGCGCTCATCATATACTGTTGTCAAAACACCCTTAGTCAAATAAGCCTGATGCCGCAAATAATTCACTACCCAGTCATAATCAAACTCCACCGTCTCTTTAAAAATCGTCGGATCCGGATAAAACGTAATCGCCGTCCCAGTATTTTCCGTCTTGCCAAACTCTTTCAAATCCCCCACAGGCTTGCCCTTGTCAAACTCAATTCTATAAATCTTACCGTCCTTAAAAACCTCAGCAATCATCTTCTCCGACAAAGCGTTCACCACTGATGAGCCTACGCCGTGTAACCCCGAAGAAACCTTATACCCGCCACCGCCAAACTTTCCACCCGCATGTAAAATGGTCAATACCGTCTCCAGTGTCGATCTGCCAGTCTTCGGATGCGTCTCCACCGGAATACCCCGCCCATCGTCCGTCACTCTCGCACCACCATCCGCCAATAAGACCACATCAACTCGTGTCGCAAACCCAGCAATCGCCTCATCAATCGAGTTGTCAGCAATCTCTTTCACCAAATGGTGCAAGCCATCATAGCCTGTCGATCCAATATACATCCCCGGACGCTTGCGCACCGGCTCCAGGCCCTCTAAGACCTGAATTTGCGAACTGTCGTAACTATTGGGCTTGTCAGCCATATTACCTCTTTATAATCTATTTTCTACCTATAATTGTAGCATTCCCCACCCCTATTTGCAACCCTGCAGCAGACAAGAAAAAGCCGCCAGATAAATACCTGGCGGCTCGTATGAATATACTTTTGCTGCATCTTCAGAGAATCACTCGACGGGCAATGATGCCATAAATTTCTGAAAAAATTCCACCGCCTCCGCGTTACTCTGTTCAGTCTTAGCCAACTCTTTCCGGTGATAATTTACCTCCCACTCGACTTTTTCAGTAGCCCGTTGACGATATTCGCAATACGACATCATGGGCGGACAATAATCTCTTGCCGATATCATCGACGTCTTGAGTTGGTCAATCATGAATCTTTTCCAATCCTCATGCTGCTCCGTAGGCGTTTGCCATGCCAAAACCTTACGCAACATATCGCCAAGACGCTTATTTTTCGCCTTACGGCAAGCAATTTCCTTAGCATCTTCAGCCTTGGCATTTTTAGCCAAAAGGCGCCATTGTACAAGCGTCATCTGCCGGATCCTCTCCAGCTCTGCTTCAGCCCTAGCCAAACTCTCGCGATGATAGTCGACCGACTGCTGATCGATTATCTCATCAGCTGTAGGCATCTCAGTCTCATCGCACGTCCCCATCAGCACGCGAAACGCAAATCCTCGAAAACTAGTAACAGTACCATTTTCAATCAGCTTAGTATAACCAGTTGACATAAACATCCCCTCCTTAAAGAACTTCAGCAATTCGCAGTTAACAAACCACTCTATACTCTCATTATAGCACGCTTTATCAAAAAAGTCAATATCTATCTCAATTTTATCACCATCTCATCCGGTGGACTTTGCTCTTTTGCACCCTTTTGCGGCACCTTTGCGACCACCGATCTTCTCTCGGCCGGGTCATGCGCAATTTTCACCCCAGTCGCAAAATTATCCTCCGGCACAAACTCTTCTTCTACGGCCACATCGCTATGATCTGTGTTGACCGGTGTAACAGTAGGCATATCGACACCACTGCTCACTTCTGTCACAACTAACTCTTGCTGCCGCTCTTGCTCTAGTTTTGCCTTCTTTTCCAGCCAACTATCTAAAAAGTTCTTCGGTGCCGCTGCTGCCATTGGTACACCAACCGCAGGCTGAACCTCCCCCATCTCCTTAGTCATCGGCACGCCCACTGGCACAGCAGGACTTTGCACCGCAGCATCTGTCGCCGCCAATCTCGCCGTGATCTCTTTATCAACCTCCACCCGTGTCCGACCATATTTTGTAGCCGAATACGCTCTCAAAGTCTTTAAAATCTCCGGATTACTATCGCCCATCGGCGGCAACAACTTCATCGTAAATGGTGCACTCGGCACGCTAAACATCATCACTGTTGCAATCGCCGTATAGTTTGCCAGTTTATGCAAGTCCTCCGCATTAAACACCGGTGCAAATGCCTTCTCCATCAGCTCCGCATCCGTTACTCCCAATCGTCCTGCCATGATTGTCCCCACGTTACCTAGCACCCCTTCACGTATTTGATCCGTCAACTGCGTCATAAACTGATTCGCCAACACCAAATTCAACCGGTATTTCCTCGCCTCTGACAAAATCGTCGCAAAACTTTCTGTTGAGAAATTCTGGAACTCATCCACAAATAAGCAAAAGTCTGTCCGCTTATCCTCTGGGGTATCTGCCCGACTCATCGCCGCTGTCTGGAACTTCATCACAAAAATCATACCCAACAGCTTCGAGTTCAACTCTCCCATCTTGCCCTTGCTCAGATTAACCAGCAGAATCTTCTTTTCGTCCATCACGTCACGTATATTAAATCCGCTCTTCTGCTGACCCAGAATATTTCGCATCATCTGGTTGCTCAAGAATGGTCCCCACTTGCTTACGAACCAAGTTGTCACCTCACCGGCGTCATTACTCCTCTGGCTCGCCGGAAACTCTTTAGTCCAATAATCATATACTGTTTTATCCGTCACAAACTTCAATTTCAACTTCACAAACTCCGGATCAATGAAACATCTCGGAATATCGATAAAGGTCCCGCCCTCCGGATCGCTCATCAACAACAATGCCGCATTTCTAAACATATGATGCGCTCTTGGCCCAAAAATACCTTGATTCCCAGGATCATACAAGCTTTGCAGCATATTTATCCCCTCTTGCACAATAAAATCCTTCTGTTCTGGATCAGTAAATTCAAACATGTTCATCCCAATCGGGTTCTCCACGTCTCCCGGATCAAAATAAATCACATCATCAATCCGCTCTGGCGGCACCTTGCTCATCAGCATCTCCACCGCATCACCATGCGGGTCAATAAATGCAAACCCTCTCCCATCCATCATGTCCTGATAAGCTATGTTCGTCAAAAGCACCGACTTGCCCATGCCCGTAGAACCAATCACGTAGGTATGCCGCCGCCTATCGTCTTCCGCCAGCCTAATTTCCTTTTGCTCTCCGCGAAACTCGTTTACGCCCAATAGCACGCCTTCTTCCACTAATCTAGCCGGGCCATCCACCTGTTTCGTCAACTGTCTCTCCACCTGGCTAGTCGGAATCGTATTCTGACTCGGTAAATGAAATAGGGTTGCCATTTCTACACTATTTAATATACTGTCGCTCTCTTCCTGCGGGAACAATCTCAATACATAGTCTCTTACTAATCCCTCAGTATCCCTCAACGCATCATATTTAAAACCATTGTTATTTGGCAGATCAAATTGCGAGAATATCGCCACCACACCGCCCAATAACACCTCGGAGCGCGATTTAGTAGACGAACTAGCCATCACGCGTATCAACGTCTCAAAGCCCGGATACTTGGTCTTCTCCTCAATTTTTTGAATTTCTTCTTGCTCTAAATTAGTCAAAACCTTCTCTTCCGACTCTGATTTTTTACGCTCCTCCGGTGGTTTCCACAAAGCCTCTGCCACGTCCACTACTAAATATCCCGCGCCCATCACAGCTCGTTCCAATAAATTATTCGAACGTCTACGCGATTTCTTCCCGTCTCGCATATTTTGTACTCTCTCCAACGATTTTTTTGTCCATTTTTCATCCGCTGGACGGAATAAAATTTGTAGGGCCACCCCATCTCCTTTTTTCGCCACTGACATTGCATTGAGTAATGCCAGGCTCGCATCCCGCTTCGATTCCTCAAAAGTCGCTATCGGATACCAATAATCCTCCTTCAGGGTCAACTCTCCGCCAACCGTACCGTCAATCTTCCCCTCTTCACTAAAGAAATTCGGATCCTCCACCTCTTCTAATCTAGCCGTCGGATAAGCCGCTGCAATCGCCTGCTTAATTGTCTCTGTTAGCACCGCCGGCACCACCGCATAATATTTAATAAAGCCATCATGCGCCACAATCTCGAATCCCATATGCCTCTGCCCATAAACCCTGCTCTTAAAGCCCTTCACCGCCGTCGAGGCAATAATGCTATACATCACCTGCGCCTCTGACAGCGCTTCATTAGTCACGTCTCGTTCATCCCTGCCTCCAACTTCAATATCATCCGTACTCGGCGGTAGATGAATCAACATCGGTACCATTTTTAGGCCACGCTCATAGTCCTTCCGCTCTCTTCCGGCTTTCATAATCATCCGCCAAATAACCACTAGCACTACCACTATTATAGTAATTATTACAACACCCAAAACTATCTCGTTCATGGCCGCCTGCCTTCACTCAGTTTCCTAATTTTTCGCCTTTCCATCCAATCCGTCTCCCAATTTTCGACTAAACGCCTTACCCATATAATCCCATTTCAAATTCGTAACTGAACGCTGCAATTTATTCGGCTCTTTTTTATATCTCCGCATAATCTCCACCAAATGCTTCGCGTACTCTTTGGGCATGCGCTCTGCATCTCGCCCCACCACTGGAGCGTCCCCATCCTGGCTGCCCGCATCATCTATGTTGCTCGACACCATCGGGATCGTCGGCGGCAAAATTACTGGTGCAGTCTCTGCAGCTGGCATAACCGGCGTCTCTTGTCTCTCAGGATCACCGCTCCCGCGCAATGTCTCCATCTCTACGGCGCCAAAAGCCGCCTCGCCAGCGCCCTCCGGCACTCCAGCCGCAACCTCCTTGTGTCCTCCCTCATTTTCCATATCTCAACTATAACACGCTTATGTTCTTTTAGATATATAAAAACACCCCAGTACTGCAAAAATTATCACCAAAGCTATCTCTAATATATTCAATTCGCCAAATGATCTCATAAAAATCAGCACCATCGGCACAAACGCTAAAACAGACCCGTAATAGTAGCTTTTTCTGCGACTAACTCTGGCCCTATCTCCCAGTCTTCCCTTTATAATAAAGAAGAGTCTGCAAAGTCCCACTATCACTCCCAAACAAACCAAATACATCAACGTAAAAAAAACTAAAACCCCCAGCGGACCAATGTCCGACGGGGTTGTTAGATTTATCATAATCATGAGGAAGATCGCAGCCAACAAGCTAGTTACAACAAAAACTCTGTCTATCTTATTCATAAGCAAATTCTAGCATAAACACTGACTCTCTGCCACTTCTTCTCTACTGGTTTTCTCCCTACAAGACTTGGCTCTCGAGCGGGTAAGTTATCCGGCCAATTTGTAAACTACTTATTGCCGCAACTTTTAATCCCGCTCTTGAGACTTTGACCGCTTCACATATAGTGAAGCAAATCCCTATAAGCACCCTTATCGTTATTATTGGGTATTTAATGTGCAAACGATAATTGGTTCTTATGCGCTCTACGCTCATGGTCTCTCGACCATTTTTTGGCGGAGCTCAGGCTATTCCTAATTGTAATTTATGGCTAGAAATAACCTTTCCCTTCGCCAAACCCTCTTCTAACTCTTTTGTGCATTTTTGTTTTTATTAAGGCACACTATCATCCTAGCAAACATAAGCAAAAAAGTCAATAATATTCTTACTCAATTTGTAAGTATTTTTTACAACACTCTATTCTCCATCAGATATATTCCATAAATTAATTATGTTGTAAAAATTACAACAAATATACCAGGTGTCTTTTCTACAACACACCTTTCAGTTCTTCCAATTCCCTATCCCCCAATTTATGAAACAGCCACTTTTCACCAATCTGGCTCTTCATATAAATCTCATCGTTGTCAGTCCTGGGTATCAAGTGCCAATGCACATGATCAACTTTTAGTTGGCTTTGCGGCAAAAACGGCCGATAATTTTCCCGCACATCACACCCATCCCCCGCTTTCTCCGACAACAATTTTTGATACTTTTTGATCAAGCTCCACACTGCACTCATTTCGTCACTACTCATTTCCCACGGTCGCTCAACGTGCCGTTTCGGTACCACCAACAAATGTCCAAAAGCTAAACGCGGATCACTCGCTAGCAACCAAGCCAATCCAGTTTCTTCCAAAATCTTTGTTGGTTCGCAAAATGGACATTTACGTGCTTTGCTCATGCAATCATTATATAAGGTCGCCAATTTATTACAATTCGCGACCCAATAACCTAAATAAGCTTTCTCGGAATCGCTCCTGACCTGTGGAAAACTCTAAAAATCGTATCCAAATAGCTATTGACACAAGCATTTTGGGCCCTTACTATAGAGGTAGCTTTTGAATACAATTTTTACTCAAAAGCCAAAAACAAAAAGTCCAAAATAACTCCACACTCTACATAGAAAGACCGGCTTTCCTCGCAGTTGCCGGTCTTTCACTTTGTATTGTGCTATCCAGCTTTAAAAAAATAATCATCCCCAAGGAGAGTTTTCGGTCTGTAATAGTCTGCGATTTTCAACCGCAGGTTGAGCAAGCGTAAGGAAAGTCAACAAAAAGAACCAAATAAATTCATTTATTTGGTTCAATAAGTTGGCTTTACTAAGCTGGTGGAGCTGCCGGATACTGCCTCCGGGTCCGAACTGTTTTCGCTATCCCATTCTACGAGCGTAGTTTATTCTTTCATCTCGGCATATCAATAGAGCTGGAATAAACAAAACTCTACTTGACCATGACACAAGTTTTCGAGCAGCCAGAGTTCAGCTGGCTAACCTTAGCATCATAATATGATACTTCTCTGCACTATGATGCCTCACGCAGGAAGCATGGTCTAAAATCTTAGGCCATTGCGTAAGCAGGCATGAAAATCATGCGCTTACTAGCAGTTTTTTCTGCAGTTATTTTTATACTTACGGTATAACTCGACTCGCCTGGAATATGTTAACAATCCGTCTAAGCTTTGTCAGCCCCAACACCAAAATTATATCATACTCATGCTTTTTAATCAACATCGACTACCCTACACTACCCCGCATGATAGCAAAAGCCTTCTCTGCCCTACCGCTAGGTTATCAAGGGCGCCTTATAGAAGTCGAGGGAGACACCAGCCGTGGACTCCCTGCCTTCAATATCGTCGGCATGGCCAACAAGACCATCGAGGAAAGTAAAGATCGCGTTCGTTCCGCTCTTCACAATTCCCTATTCAACTTCCCCGATAAAAAAGTCACCGTTAATCTAGCTCCTGCCGATCTTCATAAAGACGGCGCCTACCTTGATCTTCCCATCGCTCTTGTCGTCATGGTTCTATCCAACCAGCTCCTCCAGACCGACATTAATCATAAACTGTTCGTTGGAGAACTATCTCTTGACGGCCAACTTCGTCCCGTCAAAGGCATCATTAACATCGTAGAAGCCGCCAAACACGCCGGCATCACTGAAGTCTATCTTCCTCAAGCCAATCTATCTCAAGCCTCCCTAGTCTCAGGCATCAAGCTATTCGGCGTGACCAACCTCAAATCTCTCTTCCTCCATCTCAAAGGCGAGACCAAAATCACTAATCCAAAGATTGTTGTAAAAAATACCAAAACAGGCATAAGCACTACTCTGCTCAACCATATACATGGTCAACCCCAAGCTAAACGTGCTCTCACTATCGCCATCGCCGGCCGTCACAACATCCTTATTTCCGGCCCACCAGGAGCTGGTAAAACCATGCTCGCCAAAGCCGCCCTCAACCTTCTCCCCGACCTAAGCAATGATGAAAAAATCGCCATCACCAAAATTCACTCTCTAAGCGGTATCACACAAGATGTTGTCCACCACCGACCCTTCCGCAATCCTCATCACACCGCATCGCCCATCTCTCTCATTGGCGGTGGGCCGCTTGCTTCGCCCGGAGAAATTTCCCTCGCTCACTTTGGCGTCCTCTTCCTCGACGAATTACCCGAATACTCTCGCAATGTCTTAGAGTCTCTTCGTCAACCTTTAGAAGACAAGCAAATCTCCATCTCCCGCGTCGGTCGCAAAACCACTTACCCGGCTGACTTCATGCTTATTGCCACCATGAATCCCTGCCCTTGCGGTTTTGCTGGTTCAGATCGTGAATGCACCTGTACTCCTCATCAGCTCCTTTCCTACGCCAAAAAACTCTCCGGACCGCTGCTCGATCGCATCGATATAACCATCGATGTCGCCAAAGTCGAAAACATCGACCTCTTAAAACCATCTTCAGACAGCTCGGCTGAACACGACGCAGCCAAATCCAAAATTGCCATCGCCACCAAAAATCAATCTGCACGTTACCAGAAGCCAGGTTTCTACAACTCTTCCCTCCCCTCCAGCCAAATCAACAAACAACTTCACCTCTCTCCCGCTGCCCAAAAACTCCTAGCACACGCTTCCAAGTCTCTAGATTTATCCGCCCGAGCCTATTTCAAAACTATAAAGGTAGCTGGCACCATCGCCGACCTCGAATCCTCTCCGCAAGTCACTGACGCCCACCTCTCAGAAGCTCTCCAGTATCGCAAGAAATAAACCTTGTGTAAAACCAAGAAATCTGATAAAATACACCCTGTAAACAAGTCGGAAAGGATTAGGGCTACCATTAGTAACAGCACACATATTCGAATAAACGGAGAAATCCGCTATCCGGAGGTTCGCGTGATTGGCGCTAATGGAGAACAGCTGGGCATTATGTCTAGCCGTGACGCTCAGCTCGCTGCTCGTGACGCCGGAGTTGATCTGGTAGAAATTTCTGCCGGCGCTAACCCTCCTGTCGTCAAAATCATTGATTGGGGCAAATACCAGTACCAGAAGATGAAAGAACAGAGCCGAGCTAAGAAAAAATCCAAAAGTAGCGAGCTCAAACAAATTCGACTTGGTTTAAAGATTGGGGAAAATGACCTCAACATTAAAATCCGCAAAATCAAAGAATTCCTCGATGACGGCGACCGCGTAAAGATTATGATTGTCTTTCGCGGACGCGAAATGGCTCACAAAGAAATCGGTGATGACCTGGCAAACAAGATGATTGATCTGCTTGGTCCCGATGCCGTCGTTGAAGGCAAACCTCAGATGAGCGGACGCAATTTGTCCTTCTCTGTAAGACGCAAATAGCGCACTCCGACGCCCACCGGTTCCCTGCACCCCAAAGCGTCGCATACATTAACTAAAGCAGGAAAGGTACACTATGCCAAAACTTAAAACCCACAAAGGCACTGCCAAACGCATCAAAATCACTGGCAGCGGGAAGCTTGTCCGCGAGCGCGCCTTCGGCAACCACATCCTTGCCAAAAAAAGCAAAGCCCGCAAGCGCAATATGAAAACTGCCGCCATTGTTAATGGCGCAAACGCTAAGAACGTCAAGAAAGCGTTAGGAGTCTAATCATGAGAATCAAACGCAGCGTCCCTGCCCGCAAAAAACACAAGAAGATCCTCAAAGCCGCTAAGGGCATGCAACATTATCGCACCCGCAGCTTCCGCTTGGCCAAACAAGGTGTTATCAAATCACTACGTTACGCCTATCGTGATCGCCGTAACCGCAAACGCGATTTGCGCGCCCTCTGGATCACTCGTATCAATAACGCCGCACGCGAAAACGGCATCAGCTACAGCCAGCTAATTAATGGCATGAAGAAAAAAGGCATCGAGCTAGACCGCAAGGTCCTAGCCGAAATCGCCGTATCCGACCCTAAAGCCTTCACCGCCATCGTCAAGCAAGCTAAATAACCTCAAAAAACACCCGCAAGGGTGTTTTTTGGTGGCTCGACCATAAGCCGGGTTCTGTAACTGCTTTAGGCAGTTGATGACCATCTATCTAGAGCACAAATTGCTTCGCGCTTCTAGCGGTGAGCGACCATCAGCGGAACACTGTTTCTAGGTCTCCTTGCAGCAGATAGGGTTTACCCCTCTGGCGCGTCACCACGCCAAACTGTAGTCTCTTACACTACTCATTTCACCCTTACCTTTCGGCGGTATAGTTTCTGTGGCACTTTCCCTACCCTTGCGGGCGGTCGCCGTTAGCGACTATCTTTTCCTATGCTGCCCGGACTTTCCTCTCGCATTATATGCCAGCGATCACCTGTTCGAGCCATCTATAGTATAACATAAACATTACTCTCTTTTCAAGTGCTCATCTATTACTCGGTTTACTTCCCTATCCGCATCCACATTACGCATCCTCGATATGTATTCGAAGCTATAAGAGTCCAACCTATTCAATAACGCCCAAATATCATTATAAACCGGTACCAGATCTTGATTCTTCACCGCGTAAACCCCATTCATCTGATTAACCAGCATTAAGCTATCACTCATAAAGCGTACCGACTTCAACCCCAGTTCTAGCGCTTGCTCTACCCCCTCCTTCAAACCATAGTATTCCGCCATCCTACTCGTCGAAAACCCCAAAAACTCCCCGCCTCTCTTCAGCTCAGTTCCATCTGCCGCCACAATATAATACCCAATTCCGGACGGCCCCGGATTCCCCCTGCTTCCCCCATCCGTATAGATTGTTGCAACATTTACGCCACCTCTGTAATCAATATTTTTTACAACATTTCTTTGCTTGCCTGCCACAATCTCCAGCACCGACAATGAAGCTTCATCCAAAACCGTAGAGCCAATCTCACTATCCGCTGCCCACCTATACGCACTATATCTTTCTGTTGTAATTTTTACAGAATCACCTTCAAAGCCTACTTCATATACTATGTATAGGTTCGCTAACCTACTTGATCCCTTCAGGTCAACAAAAGTTATCACGTCCACTAGCCGTACCAACTTAGTCCTCTCCCCCAAGCAGTCATACACGATCCTTGCCATCGCTTCTTCCGGTTGCTCTCCGAAATTAATCTTTCCAGTTGGCAATTCATACCAACTAGGCATCTCTGCTCTCCCCCCAGCTCGCTTTAGCAACAATACTTCTCCCCCCTTCCTCACAATCCCAGCCACTCTTATTCGCTGCTTCATCTATCTTATTTTAACATAACCGACATCAAAAAAGCCCCTCGCGATATGCCTGTTTTTCCTTGGTTTAGCCAAGGTGGGTATGTTCTTATGCGATGTCTCCACGGAGACAAGCCACGAACCCCCTAAAACATGATTATTCAGGAAAAATCATGTGCAACCGCTCAGGGCTTAACTCAATTCTACCACACTATCCACTCAAAAGCATTCAGGATCCCAGTCGTCGCATCTCTCATAAAACTGCTAAACGCTACGCCAAATACCATAATCAGCAGAAATACTATCACAATCCCCCATCTTTCCATGCTTTCCATAATCCGCCTCACAAAATCCGGCATAATCGCATATAGCACCCTACTCCCATCCAAGGGTGGAATCGGTAACAAATTAAAGATACAAAAGCCAAGATTCACCAGCACGAAAGTAGAAACAAAATCGGTCCAAAACCCTACATCTTGATAAATTACGCCTGTCACATGCCCAATTACGAAACCAATAAACGCCAGCATCAGGTTCGTCAATGGTCCCGCAATCGCCACCAATGCAAAGCCCCACTCCTTAAACTTCAAATTTCGTGTATCAATCTGTACCGGTTTCGCACCGCCAAACACCGGACCGCCACTGATCGCCAACAGCATTGGCAATAGTATCGACATAAACGGATCAATATGTTTAAGCGGATTTAATGTCAATCTCCCTTGTGCTTTCGCCGTATCATCGCCCAGCCAATAAGCCACCAGGCCATGCATCAATTCATGCAAAACCATCGACACCAATATTACTACTAATACAATTGCCAGATAAATGAAGTCAAAACCCATGCTGTTATTGTATCAAACAGCCTATTTAAGTGCACCCTTTTTACGCAGTGTCCGCAGAGCCGAAGCTGACACGTTCACCTTCGCCTTCTTGCCATCTACCATCAAAGTCCGCTTCTGAATATTCGGCTTAAACACCTTGCGCGTCTTCCTTTGGGAAAAACTCACATTATGTCCGTACATTTTGCCTTTACCGGTAATCTCGCATACTGCCATTTTTTACTTCTTCTCTTTATTATTTACTAAAACTCCGCCAATTATACCAGCTGCCGTGCACAAAATCAACCCCTTAGCTAACCTAATTTATAGATTTCCATGATGGCCGGCAAAGCCGCCACGTTCTTTATCTTCAGCCGCTTCTCCATCTTTACGCTGGCTTTCAGCTCGGCAAAATCCATATTCCCCATCGGAATCACAATCTTTGGCTCTATCAGCCCAACTATTCCCGCCACACTCGTTCCCAAAATATCAATTGGCCCCAATTCATCCAAATCTTCATTTTTCACCTCGCTTCCTACCACGCCAATCGCCACATCGCCAATTTCAATTCTATATATCACTCCCCCCAAATCTGTCGCCACACCACTAATTGTCGTCTCGCCAATCTCAAACTCCCCAGCTCCCTTTATCGTCCCGACTGCCAAACCAGCCGCAATCGTAGATTGCGCGACATTGACATTTATCACCCTGTCCTTCAGTCGAATACTCATCTCGTCTGGATTTCTCAGCTCAATCTCAAACACCGCATCCTCCTTTTTTACAAAATCTTTTCCGGATCAATCTTGGTCGCAATATCCAATGAAAATATATCCAATATAAATCTGTCCTTCAAGCTCTTCCTATACAAATAATCTTCCCGCGAAAGAATCACATAATTCAACGGCTTGCCTTGTTTTTTCTCCACCACCTCCGCCCAGTGTGTCAATTTCTTTGCTCGGTCATCTCCCACAATCAGCAAATCAACGCCCTCCTGCCCAGGCACGCGATTTGTCACCACCAAAGCCCTCAATATACTCTTTACCGGCCTCACATATTCATCCCAACCAATTCTCGGCACATCCATATCTACGACCGTACTAATCTTCTTCGAAAATATCTCACCCATTGGGCGCGCAAACGGGTGTCTGCTGTTCGCCGAGTAATAAACTTTATTCTCATAAGTCTCAATTTTTACCAAGCCGAGTGCATTTAGATTAGTCAATTCCCTTCTCACGGAATTAATCTGTTCACTAATCACTCGCGTAATCTCCCGCACATAATAAGATTTATTGGGATTTTCAAAAAACAGTGCCAACAACTTAGCCCTGGTCTTCGACCCGAATAATTTTTCTAATGGTCGTGGGCTTTCTTTACTCATCTATACAAATTGTATACATAATCTTCTATTTCGTCCAGTCTCAACCATATAATTTTTTTATTCCGCTTCAACCATGTCATCTGTCGTTTTGCCAAATGCCAGTCATCAAACACGAACAATGCCTTCGCTTCCTCCTCCGAAATTTCACCATTTATCATCCGCCACACAATTGGATAAATATTTGACTTCATCGCTTGATTATCCCAGCCATACTTCTTCACTAGCCTTTTAGTCTCATCTACGATACCTTGAGCAAATAATTTATTCGCCCTTTCCGTTAATCTAGCCCTCAGTTCGTCCCGTTCCCACTTGACACCAATTACTACAAAATCCGAATCCATCTCTGTTCTGTCTGAACAAGTCTTTTTCACAATGTCAGTAAAACTATACCCGTAAATCACTGCGTCCACATACAATCCTGTCCCTCCCACAACCATCGGCAACTTTCCTCGCGCCCTAATATCTGCCACTGTCTCACGGCAATATTCTTGAAAATCAACCACCGTAAACCGCTCGCCAGGCTCAACCAAATCAATCCCAAAATGTCTCACTCCTCTCATCTCTTCCAAGCTAGGTTTCGCTGTGCCAATATCCATACCCCGATAAATTGCCCGGCTGTCCGCCGAAATCACTTCCCCGCCCAGTTTTAGGGCAATCTCAATTGCCACACCAGTCTTTCCGCTCCCAGTTGGCCCCACTATTACCAATGTCTTGCGGTTACTTCTTCCGCTCTCGGTACGCATAGGATTCCGTATCAATACTCACCACATCACCCGTTTTGATAAACGCCGGCACCTTCACCACCAAACCAGTCTCTAGCGTCGCATCCTTCACGATTGACGAACTCGTATCACCCTTCACTGCCGTCTCCGTATACGTCACTGCCAACCAGATATTCTTCGGCAACACCAAGTTGATCGGCGTCCCATTATAAAACTGTATCTCCAGCTCATCCCCCTCTTTCATAAAATCCCTCGCCGACCCCACTAATTCATCATTTAACTCAAATTGCTCAAAATCCTCCGGGTTCATAAAGAAAAACGTTCCGTCATCATTATACAAATACTGCGCTTTTCTACTTAACACTTCTGCCGGTTCAATTCTTTCCTGTCCCTTAAAAGTCTTCGGTATAACCGCCCCCGTCACCAGATTCTTCAACTTCACGTTCACAATCGAACCGCCCCGCCCCATTACCTTTTGCGCGTACTCAACCACCTTGAACGGTTGCCCGTCCAAAGTAATCAAAGTGTTTTTCTTCAAATCCGTAGGCCCAAACATATTTTCTCCAGTTTAAGCCGTCGCTACAAAGGGCATCAACGCCAAATGTCGAGCTCGTTTTACCGCCACTGCCAATTGTCTCTGTTGCTTGGCCGACAAGCCGGTCTTCGCAATCGGCTCAATCCGCCCATAAGCATCCACATATCGCGACAAAGTTTTCACGTCACGATAATCGAAGTACAAATTTGGGTCGTTTTTTAATCTCTTCATATATCTTTTCCTTAAAATAAATTATTTTTACTGCAATAAAAGATTCCTAGAAAGGAATCTCAGAGAGGTCAATCGGATCGTCCGAAATATCACTTGGCGCTACATCAGCAGCTGCGCTGCTAGTCCCCGCCTCGCTGCCACCATCCGAATTACCTCGCGCCCCGCCGCCGATAAAGTTAAAATCTTCCACCACGATTTCGACCCTCGATCGTTTTTGCCCCTCTTTATCTTCCCAGCTTCTCTGATCCAAACGGCCAGAGACCATTATCCCGCTGCCCTTTTTTGCATACTGTGCGATAATTTCCCCTGCCTTACCCCAAGCTGAACAATCAATAAAACTGACTGATTCTTGCTGTTGTCCCGAACTATCTTTGTAAGTTCGATTTACCGCCACCGAAAAACCACAAACTTGCGCCCCATTAGGCGTGCTGCGCATCTCCGGATCTCGCGTCAAATTCCCCATAATGATTGCTTTTGAAAACCCACGTGCCATTTTTATTCCTCCTCTTTAGTTTCTTCTTGAGGTTTCCTTGCCTTCTGCTTGGCCTCCGCCTTTGCCTTCCGCTCATCCTTCTGAACCAATAAATACCTAAGTACTTCATCGGTTATATTCAGAACTGACGACAATTTGGCTGGTGCTGCCGCTGGCAATTCCACTTCGAAATAGCAATATACAGCAAAATCCTGCTTCAATATAGCGTAAGCAAGTTTCTTTTTTCCTTCGTTAGTTTCTTTTGTAATTTTCCCCCCATTTTCCGTGATCAAAGCCTTCAGCTTATCTACGGTTGGCTGCAGATTCATCTCTAGATCAGGATGAATCAGCACTGTGAGTTCATATTCCTTCACGAAAACTCCTTTGGTTAAAGCAAATGCGCTTTCCTTCATGCCATTTGCTGAGCTATTAACACCTATATTGTAGCAGATTTCTGTTCATATGAAAAGGGGACGCTTATTAATGATCACTCCCATACCGGCACGTCATCTGGCGGAAACGGATCATCTGTAAATCCGTCCCCGTCCAGATCCACATTTAACCCATACGGGTCATGTCCCAAATCCGTTAAAAACCGCGACGGGAAACTGTAAGTCCTCCCTCCAAACGCAAATCTCGACTGCGCATAAGTCAATAATAGCTCCTCCATCGCCCGCGTCATCCCCACATAAGCCAATCGCCGCTCTTCCTCCAAATCATCCTCCGACTCTATTCCATCCCGCACATGCGGCAACAACCCGTCTTCCATCCCCACCACAAACACCACCGGAAATTCCAGCCCCTTCGCCGCATGTAGCGTCATCAACGTCACCGCATTTCCCTCCGCACTCTCATCCGAAGAACTCATCAGCGCTGCATCCGCCAAAAACTCATTTAGCGAACCATACGCATCCGCCTCCCCTATCAAAACCGTCAAGTTCTCAATCCTCTCTTCCGCCCTCAACTCATCACCATCATTTAGGTATTCCCTATACTGCAATCTATCAATCAGCTCGCTAATCATCTCCGCCGGCGCACCTCCACCCGCATCTTTTACTCGTAAATCCGCCAGCAATCGCAAAAATCTCTCATATTCCCGCAAAGTTTTCGGCGTCAACTTATCCGTTTCTCCCGCCAAAATCCGCGCCAAACTCACCTCTCCAATCCCCCTCGCCGGCACATTAATCACTCGCGACAACGCCACCGAATCTCGCGGATTCACCACCAAATGCAAATACGCCAAGATGTCTTTAATCTCTTTCCGGTCATAAAATCTCACGCCCCCCACCAACTTATACGGTAAGCTCGCTCCTATAAACGCCCGCTCAAAAGCATAGCTTTGCGCATTTGTCCGATACAACACCGCAAAATCCGAAAACTTTCGCCCCGATTCTATAATCTTCTGCGCCACAAATACCGCCTCCTCTTGCTCATCTCGCAACCGCTCAATCACCACCGGATTCCCTGCTCCCGCCTCCGTAAACAACACCTTCTCTGTTCGTTGCGTATTCTTCATAATAACTTTCTGCGACGCGTCCAAAATATTCTGAGTACTCCGGTAATTCTGTTCCAACTTGATCACCTTCGCCGCCGGAAAGTCCTTCTCAAAATTCAAGATATTCCTGTAGTCCGCCCCTCGCCACGAATAAATCGACTGCCAATCATCCCCCACCACGCAGATATTCTGCTCCTTGTTCACCAATAATCGCACAATTTCATATTGAATCTTATTTGTATCCTGATATTCATCAATCAAAATATGTGCAAATCGCTGTCGCCACCGCTCTCGCACCTGACTATTATCACGCAACATCCTCGCCACCAACAACAGTAAATCATCAAAATCCAGTGCCCCTGCATCCCACTTCACCTTTTCATATCCTTCATACACCATAGCAATCGCCCTTTGGTTCGGATAATACACCGCTGCCCCATATTCCTCCGGATCCACCCCGTCATTTTTGGCCTTGCTTATCGCCGCCTCCACCGCCTTCGGCTTAATCTGCTTATCACTCACCTTCAAATTCTTCATCACCCGCTTAATCAAAGCCAACCGGTCATCCGTATCATAAATCACAAAATTCCGCGTCAAACCCACATTTTCCGCCTCTATCCGCAAAATCTTCACGCAAATCGAGTGAAATGTCCCCATATAGGGCATAAACGACCAATTATTCTCGCGTCCCAAAAGTCCCGCTAGTCTCACTCGCATCTCCCGCGCCGCCTTATTCGTAAACGTCAGCGCCAAAATCTCAGATGCCCTCACCCCGTGCGCAATCAAATTCGCAATCCGGTGCGTCAAAGTCTTCGTTTTCCCGCTTCCTGCCCCCGCCAAAATCAACAGCGGTCCAGACAGAGTCTCCACCGCCTCTTTCTGCGCCTCATTTAAACCCTCGAAAATCTTATTTATCATCTTATCTATCATATCACGCTAAAAACCATGAAAATGGCCCGCAACAAGCCGCGGGCCATTATAACAATCGATTACCCTACTTAAAATCATAAGCATAATCAATCATTGTACTAAGTGATTCACATCCATACCATTTCCGTGCCGCTTCAACCGCAAAACCAGATACATCCACCACGCGCAATTTCCCGCCCGCTCGCCTAATCTTACTGCGGGGCACCGGCACCGTATTCGTTACCACAAGTTCAGTTATCGGCGATTCCACCAATTTATCGATCGCCTTGCCAACCAAAATCCCATGATATGCCATCGCCCGCACCGTCCGCGCGCCAGCTTCCTTCAACACTTTCGCTGCCGACACCAAAGTTCCCAGCGTCATAGCTTCGTCGTCAACAATCAACACATCCTGACCCGCCACATCCGTGCCATAAACTGCATCAGACATCGCTGAATCATCATTGCCAGCCCGCATTTTGTCGACCACGCCTTTTGCCAAATAACGATTTTCATCAATATACAGTGTTTCCGCCCATTTCCGCATCCGTTTTACGCCGCCAGCATCTGCCGCTATCGACACCGTTACCTCGCCACTCCGTTTCACCTCAGACATCATTACTTTTCTCAGCGTCAACATGTACGCCGGCCCGTCCACAAACTCAATTGTTGCCACGTTGTGCAGATCACAGGTTATATAGCACGCTCCATACATATTGATACAGCTGTCTATGAAAACCTTCAATGCCGCCGAACTATGATGCTGATCCCGTTTGTCTCCACGACTATACGGTGTATACATTGCCACCACCGTAATCCTATCCGCGCCCCTTTTCTTGGCAATATCCATTGCTAGCCGTAGTTCTGTCGCACGCTCATCAATGCGTCCTTCATACGAAAAGAAGAAGATCACATCGCGTCCGTTCAAATCGCCCTCCAATATCACCAGGGGCTCTGTTTGCGCGAACCGGGTTATTATTACCTCTCCTACGTCCTCTTTTGAAAACTTCGGGGTTACATCATCAGGTTGTTGTTTGATTCCATCCAGAACAAATTTACGTGCCATCGGGCTCATCGGGAAAATCGTTACTCCCCGACTTCTTCCGAAACCAGCCGCCATTTCGAATCACTCCTTTCAAAGAACTAAAAGAGAGCACATCCAAATCTGCACTCCCACTCAAGCTCATCATAGCACAAGTTCGGTAATGTCCCGCTACTATTTTTGTCCCTTAATAAACTCCGCCAAAGCCTCCAACTTCACCTTCTGTTCGCCATCTCGCAATCGCACGCTCACTTCCCCAGCTTCCTTATCCTTTGGCCCCACAATCAAAACCATCGGAATTTTCATCTCCGTCGCTTCGCGAATTTTCTTGCCTAACGATTCATTACGCGCATCCACATGGTATCGCAGCGCATTATGTATCAACGGTTCCTCCAGTTCCACCCCATCCAAAAGTGTTGTAATTTTTACAACATAATCTGACACTGTATCATTAATCGTCAATATCCTAATCTGTTCCGGCGCACACCACAACGGGAACCAACCCGCCGTATGTTCAATGAATACACTCAAAAATCTCTCTGTTGAGCCCATCGTCGCATGATGTATCATCACCGGCTGTTCCATCTCGCCCTTCTCGTTTACAAAGCCCAATTCAAACCGTCCTGGCATCACAAAATCCAACTGGATCGTCGCCACCTGATGCTCTCGCCCAATCGCATCCTCCGCCATAAAGTCCAGCTTCGGCCCGTAAAACGCCGCCTCCCCCTCCGCCTCGTAATACTCTAACTTATTCTCTTCCGCCAGTTCTTTAATCTGTTGCTGCGCCATATCCCAGAGTTTCTTATCCCCCAAATAGGCATCGCTATCATCACGGTACGACAACCGCACCCGCAATTTATCCATCCCGATCACCTCGTAAAACTCCTTCACAATCCCCACCAATACCCCCACCTCTTCCTTCACCTGCGCTCTGCGACAAAACACGTGGCTATCATCCTGCGACAGAGATCGCACCCGCGACAAACCGCCCAACTCTCCCGTCTTTTCATCCCTATAATCTGTTGTGCACTCCATCATCCTTATCGGCAATTCCCGATAAGTCCGCGGCTTGCAATCAAAAATCTGCGTATGATGTGGGCAATTCATCGGTTTCAACGCAAACTCTTCCCCGTTCACCTGACTATGCACCATAAACAGCTCCGCCCCAAACTTCTCATAATGCCCTGACTTTTTATACAAATCTACCTTTGTGATATGCGGCGACCATACCCGCTCAAATCCCTTTGTCGCCCGCAAACTCAACGAATATTCCTCCAATCGATTTCGAATCATCCCTCCCCTCGGCGTAAACATCGGCAACCCCGACCCCACCAAATCCGAGAAACAAAACAGATCCAAATCCTTCCCCAACTTCCGGTGATCTCGCTTCTTCGCCTCATCTAGCATCTTCAAATAATCATCCAGCTCCTGCTGAGAACCAAACGCCACTCCAAAAATCCTGGTCATTTGCTCTCGCTTTTCATCGCCCTTCCAATACGCCCCACTCACCCGGATCAGCTTAAACGCCCCCACCTCTCCTGTATTCTCTTCGTGCGGACCCCGACACAGATCCGTAAAGTCACCCAGAGTGTAAAACGTAATATGTTCCCCCTCCGGCAACTCCTCAATCAATTCCTTCTTGTAGTTCTGCTTCTCCACCTTCGCCCAAGCCAACGCCTCTTCTTTTGTCTTCTCGACCATCGTAATCGGCAATTTCTCCGCAATGATCTCCCGCATCTTCCCCTCAATCTCCGGCAACCTTTCCTCTTCAACCTTCATCGCCCCAAAATCGATATCATAATAAAAACCGTTCTCCACCGCCGGCCCAATCCCAAACTTCACCGTTGTCGTCGTGCCATACAAATCCTTCACCGCTGCCGCCAGAATATGGCTAAGGGTGTGTCGCATTTTTTCTACATTTTCTGAGTTTGACATAACAACCTTTCTTTTATCTTCCAATTTTATCACATAATCTGGTACAATAACGCAAGCGGGCGCTTAGCTCAGTTGGCTAGAGCATCTCGTTTACACCGAGAGGGTCGGGGGTTCGAGTCCCTCAGCGCCCACCAAATCCGTAATTATTTATGAAAAAACCACAAAATAACATCGATGCCACCGCGCTTAACATTGCCACTTACAATGACCCGCTCACCGTCGCCGACGCCACTGTCGATGCCGAAAATTACCTGCCAGACATCTTTGGCTACCCCCTCTTTATTCAATTCAATGATTCCCTTCCCGGCAAAAATATCCTCGACCTCGGCTGCGGCCCCGGCTTGCTCTCCAAATATTACTCTGACCACGGCTTCACCGTCACCGGATTAGATTTCTCTGAAAATATGATCAAAGCCGCCAACCAGCTCTGCCCCAAATGCCGATTCATCACCAAAAACGCCCTGCAGTTAAGCCCAGAAAAAGATGGCAAATTCGACGGCATCGTCGCCTTTCATCTTATCCAGTTCTTTGACCTCCCCCAAATCAGCGAATTATTCCAGAAAATCGCCGCTTCCCTCGTCGAAAACGGCAAATTCCTCCTCATTTTTACCAACACCTGCCACCAGGAGAGCGGCTGCAATATCAACCCTACCGGCCTCACCGAATACTGGAATCGCCACCAACTCGACGATATCGCCCCTATTTTCCATAAATCCGGCCTCAAAATCATCAATTTCGAACAACCCAAGTTCCCCGACGGCGACCAACCCTTCATTTTCGTCGCCGAACCAGCCAAATAGCACCTCCCTCTATTGACTTTTTAACCAAAGTGTGCTATAATGGAAGGATACTACATTGAAAGGTGGGAAAATGTATGCCCCTTACCGTATCGGAACAAATCCGCACCGCTCTATCACTCAACCGTTTTTTGTCCATTTCTATAATCTTGAGTATTATGGACGGTCTCTGCCCCACGTGTCCTGAAAACGCAGGTTTCAACCCCGACGTCGAATATGATTGCACAAAGCGCGCCGGACGCATCTCCGCCGCTCAGGTCTACGACGGCGACTGCGATGACGAAACCCTTGAGCATTGGCTCGGCGCTATCCAAGACTATGTAGGCGCAGCAAAGCTGCTCGCCGCACATTGTAACGATAGCCCGCCGACCTCCAAAAACAATCATGACTTTTTTGTCGATGGTTGTCGACGCGCCCAAGCTCTCATCATGGAACACTCAGACGAACCCGATTGGAACGGCTGGCAATACGTCCAAGACGAACTCGAACGGGTTCAGCAAAATGCTGCCACTACCTTCGACCTAATGGACAAAATGGGCACCAATGACAGCGTCGAACGGGCGGCTATCCGAAACCATCAGACCTCCGTCTACGTCCTGCGTATCGGCATGTCCTACAAACTCGGCGACAAAAACGATCCGGTTTACGCCGAAATGAAACGTCTCGGCCTAGAGCCACTCTAAACCCACAACCCCGTTGCAAAACGGGGTTTATTTTTTCTTCTCCGCCACCCCTTTCTTCTCGTCCTTCGCCTTCTTCTTCCCCGCCTCTTCTATCTTCCGTTTCACCCTATTCCGCGCTACCGTCCCCGCATTATACGGATCAACCCCAGTAGTCTTCTCTATTGCGCCCCTCGCCGCACCCCGCGCCACATCTCTCCCCACCATCCCCAACATATCTTGTAAAAAACCCATACTTTCCTCCTTTTTACTTTTTTATCACCTTATCCGTCACGTCAAACTTCTCTATATATCTCCCCAACATCAACCGCGTCTGCGAATAAAACGCCGCGCAAGAGCTATAAACAATCGATACCGCCGGCATCAACACCCATTGCAGCACCATAATCACGTTCTTCCCTTTTTTATACCGATCTGGCCGTTTCGGCAACATCCTAAGAGATAACAAAATCGTGATAAACAACCCCGCGCTCGCCGCCAACTGAATCATACTCACCACATTTGGCAAATTGTAAGCTAACAAATTCCGCGACTCAATATTCGTGATCAACGGCACCCAGCCGCCAAACGCCACAATTGGCGCCACCGCTGCTAGCGTCACATGCCCGTCCAGCAGCCTGAAAAACTTCGGCAACAACGCCCAAAACCTCACCGTTCGTTTCTTCGAAAACAACCTCGTCCCCACATATGCCACATCACTCGCCCCGTAATCCCACCTCCGCAACTGAATAAACTGCGCCTTAAACGTCTTCCAAAGTGTCGCCGCCAACACTGCATCCTGATAAATCGGCACCCGGATTGGCATCACTTCATAATCCCCGCCAAAATAGAAATAACTCCGCCAATACTGATGCCCATCCTCCACAATCGTCCGCACACTCCAAAAATTCATCTCCACCAGCGCATCCAATGGCTGTGAATGCGAGGCAAAATTCCGCAATGTATGCGGCCGCATTGTACTAATAATGTTCCAAAACGAATTCCCCACCGCGATAATCCGGATCGGCGCCGGTGCATCCCATATGTTATTCATAAACAACGACACTGGTTGATATGACAATCTCTTCCTATCCTCATGCACAATATACTCATAGGTCACATAATCAAAATACGTCCGATACGGCTTATTGTCCGAATCTAGCGTCGTCACAATCACATCGCTGTATTTCATTTTTTTCTTCTCAACATACTCCCGCAACGCCCGTCCTGCATTAGTGATATTTCCACCCTTGCCAATCACTTCTTTCCGCTTTCCATCTGGATGTTTCACCAACAAAAAATCCTTAAAAACACCTTCAAAACGCTTCTTCAACTCCTTCGCCGTCTTCTCCGTCTCGGGTCCACCTCGTTCCTCATACGCCAATACAAAAATAATCCGCTTATTATCATAATCCGTATCCCTCACGCTCTCTACCGTCGGCATCAATATATCCAAACTTTCGTTATACATCGCCACAATCACCGCGTTATACAGCTGGCTCGGCTTCGGAAAATATCCTTCTTCCGCCGCCGCCACCGTCTTCAAATTCAAAAGATGTTGCCCATATTCATACCCGCTGCTCTGCACGCCCGCCAACCGATCATAGCTGTCATGCGCATCTTCCAACTCGCCTAGCCGTTTCGCCCAATCCACCGCCATCGCCCGCTTCAATATGTTATTCCCCTGTATCGTCCGCACCGCAATCCCAATTGCCTTCACCAGCATCATGATAATTATCAGCAATAAATAAATCGCCCCGGCAAGAGGCGAAATTAATGAAAAAACGAACAACAAAATTATCATTAGATAACTCAGCATCCCCGGCAAAATCTCAAAAAAACGATATAAGCGCGTCCGCTTCCCCAAGGGCAATTCCAGCTCTTTGGCCATTATCCCCTCCCAAGTATCTTGAGCAGATATGCAGCTGCTATCAAAACTATCACAATACTCACAATCAAAAACAGCATCGCCACACTTGACCCGCGCTTAGTATATAGCCGCGCGCCGATCAAACAATGCCCCAAACTCATTAACGCCGCCAATACCGAAAAGCTCATCAGGTACCACCATCCTCCCTCCGCATAGCCACTATTGATATCCGAATACCTCACCCAAGTCTTGCTTATCGCTGGATTCAAATTCAAAATCGGCAACATAAACAACACCGCGCCTGCTATCAGCAAAATCATCATCGTGATTAAAACTTTTCGATCATTTCGGTAGATCGATTTAAAGTCAGAGACTAATTCTTTCACTATATGCTTATTATATAACACCTTGCGAATTTTCCAAATATTCGATATACTTACCCCTATGCGGGCTCGTGGTATAGCGGCCTAGTACGTCTCCCTGTCACGGAGAAGATCGCCGGTTCGAATCCGGTCGGGCCCGCCATCAAAGTTTTTTACAAACTTGACGACTCTAATCAGAGTCGATTTTAGTTTCTGCGGGTGTCGTATAACGGCTATTATGTATCCTTCCCAAGGATGAAACGAGGGTTCGACTCCCTCCACCCGCACCATTTCGGAACAAAATACGCCGTTGTAGCTCAGTTGGTAGAGCAGCTCACTCGTAACGAGCAGGTCGTGGGTTCGATCCCCTCCAACGGCTCCATTTTTTTACCAAAATCAAATTCTAATTCTTATCCTCATCATCCCCCTCGCCCGTCCTCTGTATCGTGATAAATTCTTGCACTTTCCCCTCATCCATCAGCGTCTGCATCCTCTTGCTAAACTCCCCGAACGGCACCCGCAGCGATACATATTTCACCTGCCCCTCGCCCCTTGCCAACGACTTCACAAAATAATACCCATCGCCATTTCTTGACAAAAACTTCTTGGACCATTTCCCTATCTCCAGTCTGCTTGCCATATCCGCCCTGCCCCCATCCAGGTTCATCCTGCTCACCAGCTCTCCAGTCTCATCAAAAATCACCGATCCATCCAAAATCTCCGCAACTTGCGCAAAATCACCCCCATTACTCTCCAGCAACGCCTCCACTTCCTCCGCCAACAGCAGCGCATCCTCATCAATCTTCGCCGAAACCGCCCGCTTCGTCAGCGACAACATCAACAAGCGCTCATATTCTTCCACACTCAATCCAAAGTTCGCCCGAATTATCTTCGCAAAACTCTCTTCGCTCCTCTCTACGCCATCAACCGTCCGATGCTCCTTCTCTGCCTCCAAAATCTGCTCTCGAGTAATCTCAATATCCAGTTCCCTCGCCAACTTCAGCGCATACGCAAACTCTATCGCACTATCCAACGCCTGCCTCTTATATTGCGACCGCCACGTCGCACCTACTTCCGACCCCGTAAATGTCCCCTCCTGAGCCTCCAACGCCGTTATACTGCTCTTGAAAATCATCAAATAATCACTAAATCTCACACTTTCGCCATCCACTTTCGCCACCGACAACGGTATCACTTTCGTAAACCGATACAAAATATCACTAGTACTCTGCAGTTGATACAACTGAAGCCATCCAAAACCCGCCAACAACACCACCGCTACCACCCCAATGATAATCGTTTTTATCACCAATTTATGCCTAGCATATTGGAACGGATATTTAAACTTCCGTCCTTTACTCAAAATCTCCTCGCGATGATCCTCAATTGTAGTCGAGTTCACCTGCTGTTTCAGCTCTTTTTTCTTAGCAAATGGCAATTTCATGTTTTACTTTTCTCCACCTCTTTCATAGCGTTCTGCAACTTATTATACACTTTCTCCGGTTTCTTCACGTTGCTCACCACCAAATCCCCCACCGTCGTTTGCACCAGCAGCGTCCCATACCCAAAAATCCCGCCAAGCACCCCCGGCACCTCGTACGAAACACTCTGAATCTTTTCCAGTCCCAAATCCACCACGCTCTTCTTAAACATCCCCTTCTGAGCAATCTGCCGAATCCGCTCGTTTGTCACCACATAGACGCTAAAATGCCACAACATATATGCATAACCCCACCCCAACATCCCCACCGCCATACAGCCAAACCCCATCCAAAATGCCCATCCCGACTCCGGCCAAAGCAACACCGGCACCGCCCCCAGCATCACCATAACAAATACAAACATCATCCCCTTCCAGGCCGTCAAAATATGCCGCCTGAACAAAAAGATTACTCGCTCCCCCTCCCTCTGCCCCTCAAAATCAACGCTCATAGTTATATTATACCATTTAAAAGACTCGGCTTAGACGTGGTAGCCTGGAGACGAGTCGAACGTCCAACCTTCTCCTTAGGACGGAGCTGCTCTATCCATTGAGCTACCAGGCCAACCCTGATATTATACCCTTTATCTCATAAACTTATCAACGACGTCTTCGTATTCGTACATCTCAGAGACCTTGAACCAATGATCCACCTCTTTCTTAGCCTCTTCATTGCTACCGCTGGCGTGAATTAAATTCGGTACCCCAATCTTCTTGCTATTACTATAACCAAAACTCATATGCGAATAATCACCTCGCACCGTACCCATCTCCGCTGCCTTTGGTTCCGTCGGCCCCACAATCTTCCGCACCAACGCCACCGCTTCAATTCCCTCCAGCACCATCGCAATCACCGGCCCGCTCGCCATAAAATCCAGCGTCATATCAAACGCCTCTTGTCCCCTCCGCGAAATCATCTGTGAAATCCCCTCGTAATGCATATAATAATGATCCTTATCTGGATTCACCATTTTGCACCCTACAATCTTCAACCCCACGCGTTCAAACCGACTCAAAATCTCACCTACAATTCCCCGCTGCACCGCATCCGGTTTAAAAATTACCAAAGTCCGTTGCAGGAGATTATCATACTCCTTGCCAGTCATTTCCACCTTTTTTTCCTGCGCCATAAAAACTCCTTTTCCAAGATTATAACATATTTACGTGGTATATTAAACGTATGTACTTATCCGATCTCATTGCCGAATTCCTCGAATCGCTCGAGGTCGAAAAAGGCCGCAGCGTCAACACGGCCCGCAACTACGACCTCTACCTTTCCCGCCTCATCGAATTCGCCGGCGACATTTCGCCCAAACAAATCACCTCAGAACTGCTCCGCAAATACCGCCTCTGGCTCAATCGCTACGAAAACGAACGCCGCACCAAACTCTCCGCCGCCACCCAAGCCTACCACCTCATCGCTCTGCGCGGTTTTCTCACCTACCTCGCCAAACGCAACATCAATTCCCTCGACCCCGCCCTCGTCGAACTCCCCAAAACTATCAAAAAACAGGTCACCTTCCTCCATTACGACGAAGTTCAAGAAATTCTCGACGCCATCCCCACCGACACCGAAACCGACCTCCGCGACCGCGCCATCATCGAACTGCTTTTTAGTTCAGGTCTGCGCGTCGCCGAACTAATCAATCTCAATCGCGACCATATCAATCTCGACCGCCGCGAATTCATCGTGCGCGGCAAAGGCCAAAAAGACCGTCCCGTCTTCATCAGTAAAGCCGCCGCCGCCTGCGTTTCCGACTACATTGACGCTCGCAAAGACCAACTCCCTGCCCTTTTCCTCAATAATTCCCGCAACTCGCCCGCCGTCGGCACCTCCGGCGACTTCCGCCGCCTTTCTCCCCGCAGCATCCAACGTATCATCGAACAACGCGCTCGCGTCGCCGGTATCACCAAGCACGTCACCCCCCACACCCTCCGCCACAGCTTCGCCACCGATCTCCTCATGAACGGCGCCGACCTCCGCTCCGTCCAATCCATGCTCGGCCACTCCGACATCTCAACTACCCAAATCTACACCCACGTCACCGACCAGCACCTCCGTGAAGTCCACGAAAAATTCCACTCTGACAGCTAACCCATCAACCCCAAAACCCACTCCTGCGCCAAAAATACTATCATAAACGCCACTATCAAAAACGGTCCAAATGCCACCCGCATATTCATATTCTTTTTCTTCCTCATCATCACCGGTATCATCACAAAGCATCCCATCAAATTCGCCGCAAACACACAGAAGAACGCCAACCAAAAATTACCCAGCACTAGAGCTATCGGCAACGCCAACAACCAATCCCCACTTCCCACCCACTTCTCGCCCGATATCTTATACAGCAAATAATATAGTACCGGCAACACCAGTAGCGCCCCCAAGTAATCCCAAATTTGAGCAACAGCAAACACGCCCCACTCGCGTGTGGTTGCAAACAGTATAGCACAAATTATGCAAAAAGTCAATACACCCACTGGCAACCTGCCCCACCGCGCATCCGCTATGAACAAAATTGCAAACCCCACCAGCATCGCCATCACCAACCCCGCCAGCACCCACAACTGCCAAGTCATATCATTGCCGATAATCAAACTCGCAAAATTACCATAAAACCACACTCCAAACACCGCAAATACCACCCCTAGCCCCACCTCACTCAAAATCTCCCACCCGCCAATCTTCTTTCCGCACTTCCGACATTTCCCTCGCAACACCACCCAACTAATCACCGGAATATTATCGTACCACTTCAATCTATACTTACAGTCCATGCAAACCGACCATTTTGATTTCGCCATTTTCCCCTTCCCGGTATCCTTCAAGTGCAATCGCCACGCCTGGCAGCAAGCAAATGACCCAAACACTGCCCCCACCACAAACATAATCAATGCAACCGCTAGCGTCATCTCCATACTCCCTATCTTACCACAAAAAACACACTCCCCTAAGGGAGTGTGTCCAAAAGCTAATTCAAACTTTTATTGGTTATCGTTACAGGTGATAGCGCCACCCTCAAGCACCATATGCAAAGAAATCTGTCGAGTACCAGATCCTTGTCGCACCGTACCTTCATTCGCACCACAGACGTATCCAACGACAACATAAACCATATGATCCAAGTCGTTATTTGGAAATGTGACTGTTATAGGATCGTTCGCAACGTTGATAACCCCAGGCCTAAACGAATAGACCGTACCATCTGGATCAGTGAATTGATCCCCGCTTCCTAGTGCAGCATCACATGTCCCATCGACGCCCATACCAGCTTGTGCGCAAGCCCTATCAATATACCGCGTTACAAAATTCCCATCCAAAGTCGGAGGCTGAACATTAGTAGCTCTATCTCCAAACGGCGTCCGTCCGCTGTTATTACTCTGGAAATCTGTCACTGCGGTCAAGAAACGACTCATATCATCTTCGCGTTGCGTATTCCTCTGGGCACGCTGTAGGGCCGGCAAAGCAATAAAGACCATCAAGAAAATCAAGCCCGCGATTGCAAGCACCAAGACAACCTCGATAATCGTAAAGCCTTTCTTGCCTTTTTTAATTTGTTTTTTACCTTTTGCCATTTGTTCTCCTTTTTTTAATCGTCCGCAGACAACTGCATATCTTGGGATACCCACCCCAAACCGTCATCTGCAAAAGTACGTTAACATAATCATACATACTGCTTATGGAAAAATCAAGTCCTATTTTACGGGCCTAAATACTGCCCACCAGAGCGTAAATCGGGAATAGAATTGCTCCCACCATACCACCCGCCAGCACACCCATCACCACCATCAATAGCGGCTCAATCATCGTCGAAATCATCCGAAGCTGCTCATCCAGCTCATCTTCAAACACTTGCGCTGCCTTCCCCAACATTTCATCAATCTTGCCCGATTGCTCGCCAATACTCGACATCTGCGGCACCAACGGCAAAATATAGTCTTTACCTCTCAAAGAATCCGACAACGCCTTGCCCGATCGCACCATCTCTGATGCCTCAGTCACCGACTTCTCCACTACCACGTTATTCATTGCCTCACCCGAAATCTTCAACGTGTCCAACATCGACACACCAGTCGATAACAAAATTTGCGCCGTCCGCGCAAACCTCGCCATATACAATTTCCTAAACAAACTCTTAAACATCGGCACATTTAACTTAAACGTCGCCATAAACCTCACCCCAGTCGGTGTCTTCCTGAATTGGATGAGGAACCAAATCAGCCCCGCCAACATAATCGCCAACAACCACCAGAAATTAATCACGAAATCCGTTGCGGCCACCAAGAACGCTGTCAAGGCCGGCAATTCCTGACGCAAATCTTCATATAGTTTTTCCACCTGCGGTACAACCGTAAACATCATAAATGCTACCACCGCAATAATCACCACTAGCACAATTGCCGGATATGTCATTGCGCCACGAATCTTGCTCATCATCGCCGCGTCTTTTTCCTGCTGATACGCCAATCGTTTCAAAGCTTCATCCAAAGTACCACTCATTTCCCCCGCTCGCACCAGTGCCAAATACACATTATCAAATACTGTCGGATGTTTTTCCATCGCCACCGCCAAAGCCTTCCCCGCCTCTACATCTGCCAGCAACTCCTCAACTACCTTGCGCATCGGCTTATTCGTCGTCTGTTCTGCTATCGTCCGGAGTGAGTTTGCCAATGGCAGACCCGCACCAATCAACGTTGCAAACTGACGCGAAAATACAATTTTTTCCTTCGTCGGCACCTTATTGCTAATTTTCGAGAAAAGACCCTGTCCTTCTTCAGTTATTCTATCCGGTATATACCCGCGTTCCAGCAACAACTTCCCGGCCGCGCGCTCGCTCTCCGCCTGCACTGACCCCTTCAGTACCTTGCCAGTCCTCTTGTCTTTCGCCCGATAGTTATACCGCCTCATCCTCTCGCTAACCTTTCAAATTCCGTCAAATCCACTGCATATTCACGCGCATTATCATAAGTAATCACACCAGTCTGAATCAATTTCACCAACGTTCGATCCATTGTCTGCATACCCTGATCGGCGCCAGTTTGAATCACCGTATCCAATTGATGCGTCTTACCCTCTCGAATAATCGAACGCACCGCTGGATTCGCAATCAAAACTTCCGCCGCTACTACCCGTCCTCCGCCAATCGCCGGCACTAATCGCTGTGCGCAAATTGCCATCAAAATATTGCTCAACTGCGATCGCACCTGCGGTTGCTGATGCGGCGGGAAAACGTCAATCATACGATCGAGCGACTGTGCCGCCGAGTTCGTGTGTAGAGTTGCAAACACCAAGTGCCCTGTTTCCGCAATCGTAATCGCCGCTGCAATCGTTTCCAGGTCGCGCATCTCGCCAATCAATACCACATCCGGATCCTGGCGCAACGCCGAACGCAAAGCCGCTGAGAACGAATACGTATCATAGTGCACTTCTCGCTGCACCACCACGCTTCTTCTCGACTTATGCGTAAACTCAATCGGATCTTCAATCGTAATAATGTGCCGCGACTTTTCGTGATTAATCTTATCCACCAACGCCGCCAAAGTCGTCGACTTGCCGCTGCCTGTCGGTCCAGTTACTAACACCAATCCTCGCGGAAATTCTGTAAAACTCGAAATTACTGGCGGCATCCCCAATTCACTCACCGACTTAATCTGGTTCGGAATTAACCGGAAAGCCCCCGCCAAATTACCTTTCTCGTGGAAGGCATTGACACGAAACCGTCCCAAATCACCAAACGCAAACGAAAAATCGAATTCCTTATCTTTCAGCAGAATCTCTTTCTGGCCATCATCCATTGTCGCAAACAACAATTTTTCAATCGTCGTCTCCGTCAACTCCTTCGTTCCGGACACCGGCATCAAACTCCCATCCACCCTCAAAATCGGCGGCAATCCCACCTGAAGATGTAAATCAGATGCCTTTAACTTGACGCACTCCTCAAGCAGCGTCTCAATTCTCACATCGGCACTACTGGCCGGCCCACTTTCTTGCATATTTCAATTATACTTATGCTTACAGAAAAAGCAAATATTATTTCAAATACTCGTGCAGCTTCTTCGTCTCTTTATTCTTGCGTAATTTGCTCAATGCCTTCGCCTCAATTTGCCTAATCCGCTCGCGCGTCACCGAAAACTCCGCCCCCACCTCCTCCAAAGTATGACTCTTCCCTCCGCCGATTCCAAACCGCATCTTAATAATCTTCTGTTCCCTCTCCGAAAGCGTCTTCAAAATTTTCGCCAACTGTTCCTTCAAAAGCTGCGTTGCCGCCGAATCTTCCGGCGAAACCTTCTCTTCATCTTCAATAAAGTCGCCCAAAGAAGATTCCTCATCCTCACCTTCCCGACCCACCGACGCGTCCAAAGAAGCAATATCCTGTTTAATCTTCATCACATACTCAATCTTCTCCACCTCCATGTCCATCTCTTTCGCCACCTCCTCCACTGAAGGTTCCCGATTCAATTCCTGCGTTAGTCGTCGTTGCGTTCGCAAAACCTTATTAATCGTTTCCACCATGTGCACCGGAATCCTAATCGTCCGCGCCTGATCCGCAATCGCCCGCGTAATCGCCTGTCGAATCCACCATGTCGCATAAGTTGAAAACTTAAATCCTTTATCCGGATCAAATTTCTCCACCGCCCTTAGCAATCCCGTATTCCCCTCCTGAATCAAATCCAGAAAATCCAAACCGCGTCCAGAATATCGCTTCGCAATCGACACCACCAAGCGCATGTTGCTTTCCGCCATCTTATCCTTCGCCCGTTTTTGCTCTGTCGCTGTACCATGAATTACTTTTTGCGCCAAATCAAACTCTTCCTCTGAACTCAGCAACGGAATCTTCCCGATTTCCTTCAAATACATTTTTACTGAATCATCCGATACGTCGTCATAGTCCCCCGTTGTCAGCTCCAAATTTTCCACTTCCGCTTCTTCTTCGGCCATCTCCTCAAAATCCGGCTCTTCAATCAAATCATCCGATTTCACGTCTTTATCATCATTCATATAATAAATCTACTCCTGTAAAATTACTTTTAATTCCTTTAGCAGCTCCTCCACCCGCCCCTCTTCCCCAGCTTTTTCCGCTTCAGCAATTGCTGCAGATAGATTCTCTTTTTGTTTTTGCCGTTTTTCTTCTTTTACCCTCTGAGTCAGCTCGTCAATTTCTTTTCGCTTGGCTTCCTCGCCCCAGCCTGCGTAACGATGCTCATATATTAAACTCAGCTCGTTCTCGTTTAGTTTACTATAAATCAACTCCTTGTCAACTTCCGTCCCTCCAAATTTCGCCAGCGCTGCCAAACTTTTCTCCGCCTTGCTCGGCCCCGAATTATCATCTTTCGCTACTGCTGCCGCTTTCTTCAGCCTTCGCCCCGTCTCCTTCAGCTCCTTGCTGCGGAAAGATTCCAAAGATACCCCCAATTTTTCACTTACCATCCGCTCATATTTCTCCCGCAATGTAGCATCCTCCAGTTGTCCAATCAGCCGCTTTGCTGTATCACTGTATTCTTTAAAACCCTTCTCCGTTTTCAAATCATACTTATCTTCATATTTGCCCAACAACCACTCCACCGCCGGCACATATCCCTTCACTGCTTTCTGCCACAGTTCCACCCCCTTCTGAATTAGCTCATCCGCATCCTTGCAGCCATCATAATTGTCAATTACCGACAAATACACGCCCATCCTCGAAGCAATTCCAATCGCCCGCTCCGCCGCCGCTACCCCCGCCTCATCCCCGTCATACGCCAACCGTATATCACTACTCAGGCGCGACAAAGCCTTCACATGCATTTCCGTCATCGCCGTCCCCGCCGTCGCCACCGCCTCGCACACCCCAGCCTGATGACTCGAAATTACATCCATATTTCCTTCCACCACCACCACAAAATCTGATTTTCTAATTGCCTCTTTCGCCTGGCTCAACCCAAACACATGTCGGCCCTTGTTATACAAAAGTGTTTCCGGCGTATTCAAATATTTTGGCGAATTTTTATCCTTGTCGCTTAAGATTCGCCCCGTAAATCCTACCACTGCCCCCACTGTGTCCATCAGTGGGATCATCACCCGCCCCTTAAACAAATCCCCTCCATATTGATTCAGCAGACCCGCATCCTTCATCTCTCTCTCAGAAAATCCCCGCTTTTCCAAAAATGCCCTCAGCGCCCTTCCCTCCATCGGCGCATAACCAATCTTAAACTTCTCTACCGTACCGCGATTCAAATTCCGCTTATAAAACACGTACTCCATCACTGGTTTATTCTGCGTCAAACACACCTGAAAGTATTTTGCCGCCAGCTCCAAGCACTCGCGCATCCGCTTTTTGCGTGCCGCTACGCGCTCATCGCCCCCATCATATTTTGCCAACTCCACTCCCGCCTGCACTGCCAATTTCTCCAGCGCCTCCCGAAAATCAATCCCCTCTATTTCCATCACAAAACTAAAAATATCCCCGCCTTTATTGCTCGAAAAATCATGCCAAATTCCTTTGTCTGGCGACACCATGAACGACGGCGTTTTATCTGTACCCCAAGGTGAATGTCCCTTAAAATTCCGACCAGCCTTTTTCAGCTCTATGTACTGCCCTACCACATCCTCCACCGCCAGTCGCGCTCGTATTTCCTCCTTGGCATCATTCATGCCTTGATTATATCACCCCATATTTGTTAAACTAAGCATATGGATAATCAAGACTATCTCAACCAAATCGCTGCTAAACCTACGCCAAACAGCAAACGTTTCTTTTCCCCTTTCATCATCAAAATTATCATCGCCGCCGTTGCTGCTCTCGCTCTTATCATTACCCTTGGCGGTGTCATGAGCAGCATCAATAATCACACCACCGCCCTCTATCAAAGCTTCTATCTCCGTCTCCATAATCTCTCCTCAGACACGGGCCCCATCGCCACCTTCAGCCGTTACATCAAATCTTCCGAACTCCGTGCCCTTGCTGGCACCCTCAAAAGTTCTCTTAACGCCTCGTCGCAAAACTTCACCAGCGTCCTCGCCGAAATGGAAATTAGCACCACAGAAATTAACCCCGATGCTGCCGCTTCCGATGCTGCCGTCATCGCTGAATATACCCAAACCCTCCAAGACGCCAGATTAAACGGCCTGCTTGATCGCACCTTTGCCAACTCTACCACGCTTCAGATTTCTCTCCTTCTCGCCATTGGTTCTGAAATCCTCGAAAGAAATCCCACCGACAACGCCAGAGTCGTTGTCGACCAGATCATGTCCGGCCTCGAAATCCTCCACACCCGCTTCGCTAACTACAACAATAATTCCAGCTAAATCTCACCAAATCCACCACTTCATCAGCAGTTAGTTGCCCGCTGCAGATTATTTCTATCCCGCCTCGCCCCAACATCTTCGAATCCAACACGCTTTCATACTTTTTTCGTAATAACTTACCCAGCTTTTCATCACACTTCACTTCAATTCGCAATGGTTCTGTATCCTCCCACACCACCAAAAATATGTGCCCTTCCCGCTTAAAAATCCGCAGAGTTTTCCTGTTTTGACCCTGTTCTTCAACTATTTCCTCCTCGCTCGACTCCCCCAAGCTCCGCGCCAACTCTAAGATTTCAGTTTCAGATACCACTTGAACTCCTCTATACTCCCTCTTACATCATCAATTGCTCGATGCATTTCAGGCTTGGCAAACTTCTTACCTTTCGCTCCCTCAAAATAAATCTTCCACGCGCTCACATCCAGCATCCGATAATGCAACAAACTATTCAGCCTCGGCCACCATTTCTCGATAAACTTCCGGTCCTGATGGATCGAATTCCCCGCTAAATAAATTTCCTTGCCAAAATTATTCCGTACGAACGCCACTAATTCGTCCTCCACTTTAGAAGATTTCATGCTCCTCGCACTTTCCATCATCAAGCTGTCCCGTACTTCCGCATTTTTCTCCCAAAACTCACCCACCATCCGCCGCTTCATCAAGCTCCGCGCCACTTTCACCCCCGATTCGTAAGTCGCAATCTCATTTAAATCCCAATCCGTTGCAATCACTGCCGCCTCCAAAATCCGATCCTTCTCTGGAGATAATCCCGTCATCTCCAAATCCACCCACAAAAGCGCTGCTTTCTTGCTCATTTTTTATTACCCGTCATTTCCACTTTCATCCACTTAATCACTAAATACACCACCAGTGCCAATATTAAGAAATTAATCAAATCAGACAAAAACACTCCGTACTTTAGCACCGCCATTTCCCCTGACGGCGTCACCCCCAAGTCTAACACCAGTCCTTTCAGCCCATCATCCGACCCCATCAAAAACCCTAGCGGTGGTAATATCACATTGTTTATCAAAGAATTCACAGTCACTGAAGCTGCCGTACCAATTATTAGCCCCACTGCAAACCCAATTACTCTTTGTCCTCTTATAAAATCCCAAAAACTCTGTGCTTCTGCTTTTCCCTTTACTCCAATTTCCTTAATCTTGCTCATATTTCTCCTTACATTTTCTCCGGCGCCTCAATCCCCAGCAGGTTCAACCCTGCCGCCAACACCTCTGCATATTGACCCACCAATCTCCTGCGCAACGCTTCATTTTCACCATCCACTACCTTATTATTTTCATAAAATCTCGAGAATTCTTGCGCTAATTCATATAAATACAAACATACCTTATGCGGCGCCAATTCTTCCACCGCCTCAACCATCGCTCCTCGCCAATCCAATATCTTCAACAGCAATCTGCGCTCCCACACGCCTAACTCCCCCGTCTCCTCCTTCAACTCCCCCGCTTCCTGCCGCAAAATCGATTTCGCCCTTACCAATGCATATTGCAAATACGGTCCCGAATTCCCCTGCATATTCACCGATTCCTTGGCATCAAACGCAATATCTCCTTCCATCTTCACTTTCAAAAACGCATACTTGATTGCCCCCAGTGCCACCACGCTTTCTACTCCTTCTCCTTCCACCATATCTATCACGTCCACCGCTCTCAAGAAATTACCTTTCCTTGAACTCATTTTTACCGCACCCGGCAACTTCACCATCCCATGCGTCAGATGCCGCGTCCGTTCCACCAACTGTGGTGCAAATTCCGCCACACTCGCCAAAACCACTTTCATATAATCTTTTTGTTCAGCCGCCGTAATTACAATCGATTCGTCAAATTCATAGTCCCGCCATTTTTGTTCAATCAGCCCCACGTCCTTTGCTTCGTACGTCGGCAGACCTTCTTTATTTATAAAAACCCGCGTATGTAATCCTCCCTTTTCGCCCCGATATATCACCGCTCCATCACTCTCCTCGTACACTTCCCCTACATGCTCACGTACAGTCTTAAGGCCCAATTCCGCCACTGTTGATTCCGGATAATATTTCTCAAATTGAAGGCCAATTCGCTCATAAAATCCATCAAAATATTCATAGCTTGCTTCCCGCCCCGCCCAATATATTTTTGCCGCATCACCGTCGCGTTCATTTTTTTCTGCAATTTCATAAATTTTTTTATTCAAATCATAAATCTCACTCCGCACCGCTTCATCATCACCTTCGTACGCCCTAGTCCCTGCCACATAACACTCCGCGATATATTCCATTTTTTCACCCACACTTTTTGCATCAAAACTCTCCAAGTCCCCCCGACGCAAAATCTCATATATTGTCTTCGCCACATGCAGCCCCACGTCCCCGCCAAAATTCGTCCGGTGCACCTCGCCGCCCGCATACTCTATCAATCGCGACAAGCCATCACCCACAATCGAAGTATATAAATGTCCCACGTGTAACACCTTAAACGGATTCGGATCACTAAACTCAGTTACAACCACTTTCCCAGCATATTTTTCGCTCGCCCCTCCCACTTCAAACCCCTCCAGCTCCCCTCTCAGCATCTCATCACTCAGCGTAAAATTGAGAAAACCCGCCCCTGCTACGGAAACAGAGAAATCATTAATAGGCTTTTGAGGAACGTTCGCAAAGTGTGACGACACTTGCGATGAAGAAAGGGCGTCACCCTGTGACGACAGGAGTGACCCCGTCTGTTTCCGAGAAAGCCCGCTAATGATTTCCTCTGCTATCTCTCGCGGTGGCTTCCCCACTTGCTTCGCCAACTGCATTGCCACGTTACAGGCATAATCCCCTTCCACCCCCTCCGGCACCACCGACAATACCACCTGAACATCTACCCCAAACAAGTCTTTCACCACCATCTCAATCTGTTTTCTAATGTCTTCCATTACCCTTAATAATACAATAATTATCCTCAAAACTCCACAGCTGTCCCTTTCTTTTTTCTGCAATTCGTGATAAAATATAATCATTACCACAAATGGTAATGATCTTTAATTTATTTCGGAAGGAGAAGATTACACGCATGAACAATCCGTCTATCCAGAAAAAGCTTGAGCAAGCCCTGAAGCTCCAAGAAACACGAGGCAAGATCGCCCGCGAACGCAACGCCGGCAATGCCGACACGCCGAAGCTCGATCGCATCCAAAGCCAGCTTGAAGACTGGTTCACAAGATACGGTCACGGGCGCGACATCGAAACCGACAGAAAGCTCAACGCTTTCATCGGCATTATGCAGCTTCCAGTTGTACTTGACTTCAGCCCCACAGAGTCCAAAAAATCAAAGGGCTCTCAGCCTGCTTCACCCAATTCAAGATCTGCTCGACGCGAAACTACTAACAACCGCCAGAGGCACCGTCGACCGGCTGTCTTTGCGCGGACATAAGTAGCGTTTCGCTTGAGCTCTTATATCCGCTTACCCACCAATTCGGATATCTTCACGTAGGCGCACTGTTTAGGCGCCATTCCTCCTGAAAGGCCCCTCATCTGAGGGGCCTTTTTAATTTCATATCATTTTATGCCCTTAATAAATTCCTCAAATACCGGATGTGGCCGCATCGGCCGACTCCTGAACTCTGGATGCCCCTTCCCTTCCAACCTCAAGTCAGGTGCTTTCCCGTCATAAATCCATTTCCCATCCGCTATCACAACCCCATCCACCTCTTCTTTATCCTCACTGCTCCATACTATCTCAATTCCAACTCCCAGCGCCCACCCCGCTGCCTTCAGTGCCTCCACTACCGATAAATAAGCATCCGGATTTTCCACGTATTTCCCTATTATCCTAATTCGCAAAATCTGCGATGGCTTCCGTTGAATTCGCTCCACCAACTCCTCCCAATCACTCATATCCGGATCACCGTGATCCACAAATTTATCCAGCGGTCCCAACATCCCGCCTTTCACAGCATTTAATGGTACTTCATACACACTCCGCACATTTGGCATCACCACTACACACTCTTCGCCCACCCCGCAAAAAGTCGCCAATTTCTTCGGTATCATCCCCGTTCCTGTGATTCTTTCCATATCCACCCGCGCCGCCACCATATCCGGTATAATGCCAAATTCGCGCAAATCCCGCAGTGCATTTTGCGCTGGCTTTGTCTTAAATTCCCTTCCAATCGACAAATACGGCACAAAAACTACATGCACATAAAAGCAATTCTCCCTCCCCACTTTCGCCGGAAATTCTCGTATCGCCTCAATAAAATGCGATTGTTCCAAATCCCCCACTGTCCCCCCCACTTCCACAATATGTACATCACTCTTAAAATTCTTCGCGTTTAGGAGAAAACTCTGCTGAATCAACCCGGTCACATGCGGCACCATCTGCACTGTCTTACCTTCAAACTTCCCCGCCCGCTCGTCGTCTATCAACATCTTGTACAATTTCCCAGAAGTCAGAGTGCAATCACCCGTCAACTCCATATCCAGAAATCTCTCATAATGTCCCAGGTCCAAATCCGTCTTCGCCCCATCCGCCGTCACGAAACACTCGCCATGTTCCCTCGGATCTATCATCCCCGCATCCACATTAAAATACGGGTCACATTTTTGGATCGACACCTTCAGGCCTTTCGCCTTGATAATCGCGCCGATACTCGCGGCCAACGTCCCCTTCCCCACACCAGAGATCACACCTCCGGTCACAAAAATATACTTAGTATTTAAGTTTTTGTTTTGCACTTGGCACCTCCCTTCGGTTGCCCACACTTGCACCGATTTTAGCACAAGCAAAATAACCATAGCAAGCACAAAATCTAAAATTCAAACTTAAGCCAAGTCGCTCGCTACGCGATTCACTTCATCAAGCGTCGTAACCCCCGACAAAGCCTTCAACACTCCATCTTGACGCATTGTCACCACGCCCTTCATCCGTGCCACCCGCATGATGTCGCCGGCCGTCGCCCGCGCTACCACCAACTTCTGGATGTCCTCATCCACTGTAATCGCCTCAAATAGCCCCGCTCGCCCCATAAAGCCGCCCGGCGTGTCTGCTGTGTCAAAACCTTTCACCAGCGTATAGTCTTTCGCCGTCGCCAATGGCAATCCCGGATATCCCAAATCTTCGCTCGCCGCTGCCACATCCTCACCCTTTTCCGGCAATATTGGCCCCACAATCTGTTTAATCTCTTTTGTCTCCAGCTCAGATGATTGATAAGCTTCTCTTTTCTCTGCCACCCGCCTCACCAACCTCTGCCCAATCACTGTATTCAAAGTTGACGCAATCAAAAACGGTTCAATTCCCATATCGAGAAGACGCGGCAAAATACCTGCTGCCGAATTCGTGTGCAAGGTCGAGAACACCAAGTGGCCCGTCAATGACGCTTGCACCGCCAAGTTTGCCGTTTCCGCATCGCGAATCTCTCCCACCATCACTACATCCGGATCATGACGCAAAATCGCCCTCAGACCCGACGCAAACGTCAGTCCTGCGTCCACATTTACCTGAATTTGATTCACTCCGTCCATCTTATATTCCACCGGATCTTCCAGTGTAATAATATTAATTGACTCATCCTTAATTTTTTTGATCAACGCATACAAAGTCGTTGACTTGCCGCTACCCGTCGGACCAGAAGTCAAAATCATCCCGTTCGGTTTGCTCACTCCATCCAGCACCGCCCGCAGCGCCCGGCCCGTCATACCCATCTTCTCAACTTCCATCGTCGTACCGCTCTTATCCAGCAAACGAATCACCACCTGCTCGCCCCATACCACCGGTGAAATCGCAATACGCAAATCAATCTCTTGCTTGCCTACCAATACCGTAAACTGACCATCCTGCGGTATACGATGTTCATCAATTTTCAAATTCGCCAAAATCTTAATCCGGCTCACCAGCGCCGGCTCAATCGATTTCGGCAACTCCATCACTTGCCTCAACACGCCATCAATCCTGCACCGAATCACTAATGATCCTTCCAGCGGCTCAATGTGAATATCGCTCGCCTTGCTCTTCGCCGCATATTCCAAAATCGTCGTCAACGCCTTACTAATCGGTGAATCCTGCGTAATTGTCTTAACGTCACCCGAAGCTTCCTTCTTACGAATTTCCTCATCCGTCGCCTTAACGGCCCGATCTACATCCTTAAAATCCGCCTTATATTGCGCCAACACATGCTGTATGCCCATCGTTGATGCTACCATCGCCTTAATTGGCTTCTGCACCAATGTCGACAAATAGTCCGTCTTCTGAATATCCGCCACGTCCAGCATCGCAATCAACAGCTGTCCAGCCACTTCGCCAACTGGCACACTCATCGAACGTTCTGCCACCTCTTGCGGCATTTGTAACAATACATCCTGCGGGATCTTCACATTATCCAAGTTTACAAACGGTATCCCCAAAACCTGCGCCATTGCATGCTGCACCGTCGCCTCATCTGCCAAATCCTTCGCTACCAACACCGTCAAAATCGATTGGCCAGTCTTCTTGGTCTCCTCAATAACCGTCTTGATCATTTTGGCATCAGCCAACCCGTCACTCGACAGTGTCTCTGCAACTTCCTCTTGCGTCGTCCTAGATATCGACGCCATAACTACTCCTCTGCTTCGTCGTTTCCGGCCTCTGACTCATCACCCTCCGGTGCTTCCACGCAAGCTTGTCTATCTTCATCCCAAACCTCTCCAGGCCTACACTCGCCTACATACACTTCAACCGTCGGATTAACTGCCCTATTATTGAAGACTTCCCGATCCGGCTGTATCACGTCCGTAGAAATCACATCCATATAACTCACAGTCACCGACTCTTCATTTGGATCACCCAATATTGCATTAACCACCAACGCCGCCACAATCGTCGATATGATCGCAATTAGCACAACTGTTGCTAAGCTTGATCCCTTCATCTGACTCCTCCTGTATTCTTACTGTCATCGGCATAAATCGTTTTTGTTTTCAACACCGCCTCAACCGCCGTCGAATAATACGCCGCGGCATTTCCTCTTAATTCAATCATGTCAGTCATCAGGCCGCCTTCGCCGCTGCTGCGCCAAGCAATCGTGGCGGTCAAAACATCATAATTTCGAATCGATCGCTCAATCGTATCCAGCACCGCCCTCGTCGTTACTGCCGTATTTTCAATCAATAGCGCCACCGGTATCACGCCCAAACCTTCCGGTATCTCCAGCCCATAAGCACCGCTGCCGCTTCCTGGCGTAATCGACTCCGGCTCCACCGGATCTCCAAACTCATCCTTAGTTTCCAAGAACAATTTGTTCAAACTCGCGTATACTGCCTCATTATTCTGTACCGACGGCAAGGCATCCGGTATCACCCGGAGCGCTGAGCAAATCCTCGAAAGTTCAATATTATTGCCCGTATCAACCGGACCACCGTCAATTGTCATGCAACGATTCTCACGCACCCGCGCCACTACTTCCAAGTTTTCATTTTCCGACAACGCCTCCACATTTGATGCCAAAGTCACCACATTTTTTTGCACTGTCTCAAAGTCTTTAATTATCGCATCTTTTTCAGCAATCACTTTCGTATTAAAGATAATCCATTTAATGAAATAAACCGACAACACCATCGCGCAGCCCAACACCACTGATGCCAAACCCACCGCTATCAACATCGTCTGTGTGGCCTTATCAATTTGCGCCCTCTTTTTGATTGCTACTTCTTTAGTTGCCATTTGGTACCACCTGTTGCCTGCATTGCTCATCATCCGGACTGCATTCTGCCGCCCTTTCCGTAAACATATCGCGAATCTGCGTATAGCTATCCGTCACGTTTTGCCTGGTCGGACCAATAATTCGCATGTGCTTGTTCATAAACCTAAACACCTCTCTATTCAAAGTTATCGTTGCCGAAAACCTCAGCACCAAATTACCTTCCGAATCTCTACCATTTGAGGAATCTCGAATCGACGGCGCTTCCGCTGACAATCGGCAAGTCTCCCTTGTCTCTCCCTCATTAATCCGCCCCTCTTCGTCATAAGCTATACATTGACTCTCGAAATAGTACCTTATCCCGTCTACATTGTCAGTCAACTGGTATTCTTCCTTATCCGCCAACGTCCTATAAGCCCGTCTGATCTTGATGTCCGTTATTTGCGATGTCTCACCATCAGTTGCATTATCCGTTTCCTCATCAGCTGGAGTCAAACTGCCATTATTCATGTTCTCTTGCTGTTCTACTGAAAGTACCGGCGCTTCACATCCTGGCGCTCCCTTATGGTAAATTCCATAAGCTATCCCGCTCTCAACCATTTCATCCATACAAGTAGTCGGTATCTCCACAAAACTGCCTGACTCGTTATCATAGCGCATATAGCGACCATAGTCATAATAAGATAGCCTAATAATATTCTTGAACACCTCCAAAGCTCGGTAATCAATCCCGCTCGCCGAATCACCTTGCGCATCAAAGTTCAACGTCGCATTCGGCAAATTTATCCCCAACTCCGAAATCTGCACCACGTCATCCCCCGTCGGTAAAATCACATCCAAAATACCAAATACCCTAGAAAGTAACAGCTTAGCATCATTGAGCGCCGAAATCTTGTTCATCTGATCTTGGATCGTCAAATAGTCATTTAGGTTCTCGAATCTCATTACCGCCGTTCCGTAGTTTGTGCACTCATTCGGGCTAGTCGGACCCACTGATCGACACTTAATCTCCCTGTCTTGATTACTCATCGCTATATTCTGCCCTGTCACAATCGATCCTAGCAGCGCCACCAACGCCGCCGAACCCGCCGCCACAATAATCGATATAAAGATGATTAAATTCCTCAATCTCTGTTTTTTCAGCAACTGTTCTTTTACGTCCGGTACAAGGTTAATTTCAAACATTATTTATTATTCATCCTTTCCGCCAAACCAATCGCCACCGCAAACTCTGACGCCACTTGCGACAAGGCCTGTTGTTGATCGGCAGTCACTCTCACCAATTGCCACGGATTGCCTTGCGATGTACTCACGCTCGTCTTCGCCTCAATATATTCCGACATAAACGGTATCGTACCAGCAAAACCAGATAATATAATCCCGCCCACCTTAATCTGCGGATATTTCGTCTGGAAGAATCTCACTGACTTACTCAATTCACTCGCAAAATTCTCCAACGTCGAATCCAGCGCCTTAAACACCTGACCATCCAATTTATCCTGCGCCAAACCAAATTTCAAAATAAACTGCCTCGCCTGATCTTCCTTCACGCTCAAATAATTCGCCGTTGTCTTCACCAACACCGACAAACCTCCCGGAATCGTCCTCACCAGCCGCGGCACTCCGCCATACGTCACTACAAGATCTGTCGCTGTCTCGCCATAATCAATAATCATCCGTCCATCCGTCGCCCCTGGAGGCGCCAGTGCTCGTGCCATTGCAATCTGATCCGGTTCTTGCGCTACCACATTTAATCCAAAAGATTCTAACATCTCCATTTTCTCTTCTGCAAATGCCACCGCCACGGACGATAATAATACCTCTGCCTTCGTCGGGTCATTAGGACTCGGCCCAAGCACCGCAAAATCTACCTTCGCATCTTCCACTGCCATCGGGATATACTGATCTAACTCATATTTAATAATCTTCTCCACCCCCTTCGCGTCCTGATTCGGCACCTCAATAATCGTCGTATAAGTTTTCCCCGCCGGCATCCCCACTGCCACATTGCGCGTGCGAATCCCCGCCTGTTGCACTGCCTTCATCACCACCTCGCCCAATTTTCGCTTCCCCGCATCAGAACTATCTTGCACTGTTGCCTTATCAACTGGTACATACGCAAATCGTTGCAACGTCCACCCTGTTCTCGCACTACCACTCAACTGCACCAACCGTAGTGCATGCGTCCCTATATCTAGCGCGAAGAACTCGCCCACTCCGTGTGTTAAACTCATAGCATAAGTATAATACAACTAAAATAAAAAATAAACACAAATCTATTACAAAGCTGACCTGAACTCAATTATGTCGCCCTCTTGTACCACGTAATCCTTCCCCTCCGTCCGCATCAATCCTGCCTCCTTCACTGCCTTCTCTGACCCCAGCTTCACCAAATCATCATATTTGCACACCGCGGCCGCCACAAAACCTCGAGCAAAATCCGTATGAATCACCCCCGCTGCCTCCGGCGCCGTTGCTCCCTTTCGCACCGTCCATGCTCTCACCTCTCTCTTCCCGGCCGTCAAAAACGATTGCAACCCCAAAGTCTCGTATGCCACCCTCACCAACTGCCCCAAACCATCCTCTTCCACCCCATAACTCTCCAGAAATTCCCTCCTCTCTTCCTCGCCCATATCCACCATCTCCGATTCCAACTTCGCATTTACAAACACGCTTGCCCGTGGCGCCACCATCGCTGCCAATTCCCTTCGAAGCCCCTCGTCCACCAACTCTTTCTCATCCATATTAAATGTCACCACCACCGGCTTCGCGCTCAACAACTGCAATCCCTCCACATTTTCACCCGCCATCTCCCCCTTCTCCAGCCTCGCCAAAACCCGCTCCGCCTTCTCGACACTAGCAATCGCTTCCTTCTCCCCGCTCTTCGCATCTCTCTGTATTTTCGGCAAAAATTTCTGCAATGTTTCTATATCCGCCAATGCCAATTCCGTCTCCACCGTCTCAATATCCCGCTTAGGGTTGACAGAATCATCAATGTGTGATATATTAGAATCCTGAAAGACACGCACCACGTGGCAAATTATCTCGCATTCCCTAATATGCGCCAAAAACTTATTCCCTAATCCCTCCCCCTTGCTCGCCCCAGCAATCAAGCCCGCAATATCCACAAATTCTACCGTCGCCGGCACAATTTTTTCTGTCTCATAAATATCCGCCAACACCTGTAGTCGTGCATCCGGCACCGCCACTACTCCCGTATTTGGCTCAATCGTCGCAAACGGATAATTCGCTGCCAACGCATGCGCATGCGTCAACGCATTAAAAAGCGTGCTCTTCCCCACATTTGCCAACCCCACAACCCCAATTTTCAAACTCATATCTGTTAAATTATACTACGTTTCGTGTCGTAATACCGAAGATTGATGTTCACGATTGGAATTTTGAAATATTCGGCATGCTTTTTCGCCTCATCGGATATGAATCCATCATAAGTCTCTATAAAATCCGGCGGCTGCGGATTCCCCTCGTCATCATATCGGCGAATTAAAACCTCATTATAATCAGCTGCCGACCTGCCAGCATTTCCAGCCAGATACTCAGGTACATTTTCCACATCTGGGAGATAAGTACTTTTGCGATCTTCGACATTGTGGCTCGTAACCGCATCGCCTCGCGATGCATCTACCAAGCCCCCGGGCCGAATTCTAGTAAACCCATACCTCACCGTCTTCCCCTCAACTTCCGCGTTCGCCGTCGCCGTAGATAAATTGCGCGCTGTGTCAAAATAACTCATCGAAACTGCCGTTCCCCCCTGTTCCTCCAACTCGCCATAACCATACTCTCTAGATTTTATTGCTTCCTGATGCCTCATCCAAAAGTCTGGATTCTCCTTTAAATACCGTGACAGTGATGCGCCTTTGACATTGCCGCCCGCCACATCTTTGTACCCAATATTGTGCACCAAAAAACGAAACTCAAAACCATTTAAATCATAGACTGTTAAAGCATTGCCATTTGCCGTCTCGATATTACGCTTGCCGACCATTTGATCATTATTCATTGACGCAGTCTCTAGCTCATCCACCCCCACAAATGTCTCGTTCAACTGCGCTTCTGCTTTATCCCTCAGTTCCCTCTGCTTCTCTCGCATCTGATTCGCAAACTCAGCACTTGCCCTTTCTTGGGCTTCTCGCGCCTCAATCGCCTGCGCCAAATGTGCCTCCCAGCTAATTTCCGCCTCTTTTCGTCGAGCTTCATCCGCTAACTGCTTTTGTTCTTCCTCCTGGCGCCAAACTTCTTGCTGTCTAAAATCCTCCTGTTCTTGCACAAATTTATGCTCACGCGCCCGATTAGTGTGGCTCTCTGCATACTGTTTTGGCAATAAAACCTTAACCGCCGCCAAATCTAAAACTCTTCGTCCCAACTTAGCCAACACCCCTCTCGACAATTCTTTCGACTCCAAAAACTCATAAGGCGTATCCAACACGGACTCGTCATAACTAACCGACTTAGGAAACTTTTCGCTCATTTCCCCATTATATCAAGCTAGAACCCTAATCCTGCTGCCACCTCTTCAATTTCGGCAACACTTCCTCAGCATATTTCCGTGCCTCTTCTTTGCTCATCCCCGCCGCATCCGCAAAATCTTCACTCTCCGCAATTGCTTCCTCTAGTGTCTGCTCTGGCTTCGTAAAATTCCCGTTCACAAAACAATACACGCAATATTCTTCATTTTTACTACCATCCGCATTTGTACCCTTTTCTTCATCTTTGGCCAACGGCATACTACAACTCTGGCAAATTATCATTTCTTCTTCCATTTTTCCTCCTTTTTAGTCAACTATCACTAACAGTATCACGCCAACACTAAATGGTAAAATCTCTCCACGTTGCCAAATCGCCCCGCCACCTCGCTATCCCGCTTGCCCAATACCACAAACCCGTTAGCCTTTAACCACTTCTCAAAATCCGCCATCGCCGCCCGCCGCACTCGACTACTTTTCAAAATCCCTTTATTCAGTTCCGATCCCCTCACCTCAAACTGCGGCTTAAATAGCACCAAAAACTCCGTTCCCTTATCCGCCAAATGCCCTTTCGCATAGGCCAAAATCTTCCGCAAACTCACAAATGACACATCCGCCAAAATCACATCCGGCTTGTCTACCGCCTCAAAATCAAAAATATCCGTCTTCTCATGCAGATCTACCCGACCATCCGCCGCCAACTCTCCCCGCATCTGCTTCGTCCCCTTTTCCACCGCCACCACCTTCGCAGCACCCTTCGTCAACGCCAATTCCGTAAACCCTCCCGTACTTGATCCAATATCCAACACCAACTTATCTCGAAAATCAATCCTCAGCGCCTTCAGCGCCCCCGTTAATTTTTGCCCTGCCCGCGTCACATCACTCATCGCCATTTCCTCATGTACTCAATTTTACTCAGCGCCAACGCTTCCTCATCCACCTCCACCGGTACCTCATCAATCTTCCAATATTTCCGCACTACCCTCATCACATCAGCATCCCCCATCCTCCCGTCAAACACCGGCTCCTTGTTCCATGCATTATAAATTAACACCCTCATTTTCGGGTATTCGCGAATATAAAATTGCAGCGCCAAATCAGTCGCTCTCCAAAACTCTGCCGCTGTACTTTTCGCCACTACTCTGCCAGACTTACCCTGCCGCTTAGCAATAAATTCGTCCGAAATCACCTTGCTCACTGCTACAAAACTCATCCTTGATTCATACCCCGCCTCTCTCAACATCCCCGTCAAAAAACTCTCCACTAACGGATCCAAAAGCGTCACATCCAAAATCATATCGTACCCCCGCTTAATCAACTCTCGAAGCACCAAAAACATCAAAATCGTCGACACCTCATCCGTCATCTCACGCAATCGTCCCGATCCATACTCCACTTCAATTTCTTCCGCAAACGGATGATAATCTACAAATCGCCCCGCCGTCACAAAAATCGGCCTGCAATCCTGCTCCGCAAACCACACCTCAACCGCCGGCAGCAACTGCGTCGTCTTCCCTGACCCCGACTGCCCCGCAATTCTAAAAAATCTCTTCTCTCGCGTTACCCCCTCTGTCCAATCCGCCAAAATCTTCTTCACAATCCCCACATACATCTCATCTCCCACCTGCCACTCAGACCTCACTTTGCTCGGCCAATGCGCTCGCATATATTCCATGATTTTCGTAGCTTGTTCGTCTCGCATCTTAATTCCTCAGCACCACTTTTATCGACTTCTTAGCTTTTCGTATCTCGATCTTACTCACCCTCTCCAATTTCTTATACTCACCCTCCGCCTGTATCTCCACGTCTGCCGGCTCCGCAAATTCCAGCACATCGCCCCTCGTTTCCGCACCCGGCACCCGTCGCAATATCGACTTACTCATCAAGCTTGCCAATCGCCAAAAACTCGATAACCTCCCCATCAAACTCAAAAATGTCTCCTTGCCAAGATACCAACTCCCACCCTTCATCACCTGCGCCATACTCTTCCCGTTCAACGCCACATAATCTGTCACATCCTTCGGCACCCCGCGCCCATTTAATTTAAACTTCGGTATAAACACCCGCTTCCGATTTCTAAAATACCATCCCACCAAAATCTTCCACGAAAACATCACACCCTTCCTGCCGCTCTGCAACTTCTTCCGGTGTTTCCCCTCATCAAACACCTCTGTCGCCTCCGCAAATAACCCAATCGTAAAATAACACATCCCCCATCGCCAATGTTTATCATCCACCAAGCATTCCAATCCCCATGCCTCCGCTACTCTTCCGCTCTTCCCCTCCACCACATCCACAATCTCAGCCAAATTTTTCGTCCCAAACGTCCGCGCAATATCATTAAAATTCCCATATCCGAGCACCCCAAATTTCACACCCTCAGCCTTGCTCAGCATAACCCCATTTAGCGCAATCGTCGCCGTCCCATCGCCACCCGCCGACACCACCAAATCTTCATCATCCAGCACCTTCGCCAACCTAGCTGCATTATCATCCACATCCGTATCTACCACTTCAAACTTCCCCACCGTCCATCCCTTCAGTTTTCGACTAGCCGCCAATACTTCATCCCGCACTTGCCCAAACCGCGACGAGCGCGGATTGTAAACTATCATCAATCGTTTCATGCCCCTCTATTATACCATTACACGCGCCCTCCCCAGCCGCCCACGTACTAATGTATTACTTTTAGCATATTCATTATTTCTTCACCCTCTTCATCTGACAAAACGAACGCCTTCAATTTCTTTTGATCGGTATACCACGCTCCAGAAAGTTCTCCCGTCGACCTATCAACTCTAAATGTCACCTGTTCCAAAGTCACTTCATAACTGTAATTATAAGCACCTTTGATTTCGTAATTCAGACCCATCCCCACAAAATAATACTTAAACTCATACATCTCATCCGTCTCCGCCATTTCATATGAATACAAGTTGAACAAAAGCACATTGTACATGGCAGTACTCGCCCGCGCAAAAATCCTCAAAGTATCCTCCACATAGCTTCGTTCTTTATTCAGGAAAATCGTCTTCTCCTTCATATGACCATCATAAAAACGCTGAAAACTTAAATCTTTCTCATTAAAAGTCACAAATTCTACCATGAACTTATCTGAGTCATACTCCTTACCTCTCGTCACAACATACCTGCTGTCAGATCTATCCGTTTCAATCACTTCCCTCAGCCCCCTGCTCAAAATATCTGGTCCTGCCACCTTATTCAATTTTCCATTATCGCCAGCTGTTCCAAAATAAATCGCCGCCACACCAGCACCACCAATATTCTTGGGCGCAAAATCACACATTACATAAAATTTTTCTCCGGTTAAGCTCGTTTTTAATATATCAAGCGCTTCCTCTCTCATCAGGCCTGCAATCGGTGGCATATTCGCACAATTAGAATCAGAACCCTCAGATTGTCCATCAGATAATTTTTTATCCTCAGACTCTCTTTGCGCCACCTCTTCCTTGTTAAACTTGTCTATTACTCCAGGCAACATTACGCCCATCCCCACTCCGCTTGCCACAATTACCGCCACGCAGATCATATTAATAATAAAAGCCTTATTCATTTCCTCATCTTACCATAAACTATTTCTTCGCTTCTAAAATATCCGCCAACTGTTTCAAACCATCAAACCACCCCTTAATATCATCCACGGACACCCCCGCCACATCCATCAGCGTCACCCCCTCATATTTCCCCTTTAATTCCTCCCCCTCCACCATAATTATCCCATATTCTTCCGTCATCTCACAATAACTATCCGCCTTGCCGCCAGCGTATTTTTCTTTAAACGCCTTCACTTTCTGCAACCAATCCGCCATATCTCCCGCCATCCCCACCGTAAACTCATTTGGCGCTTCCTCTCCCGCCTCTCCCGTCTCAATAAAACCCACTAACCATTTCGCTACCGCTCGTACTTCTTCCAAACTGCCCATCGTCCCCGCCAGTTCATCATATTTCTCCTTCACCTTACTATTTTTCAAAGCACTGCTCGCCCCCAAACTTTTGTAATACTCTGACATCCGCTTCGTCAGTTCAATGAACCGCGCCGCCAACTCCTCAGCGCCATCATCATACACATCTATCTCTGCATCTAAAAATTCCCGTATGCTGATCTCCATCACCAACATATCGTCCACATATGCGCTCGCCCCCGCATAATCCAATTTTTCCCGGAACAACATCATCCCCCCAAACGCCAAACCTCCCGCCAGTAGCACTCCAGCTACTATCAAAATGATCTTCCTCGTCATCGGGTATACCACAACTCTCCCGGCAACGGCCACGGATTAGGCAAACATCCCAAAAGTCCCGTCGATTGCTGCAACATCACTGGCGCCAACCCCGTACCAGTCTCGCATGTCGTAATATGATTGTGCCCCAAATAATGTCCCACCTCGTGATTTATCACCATCTGCCGATAATTCGACAAACTCAGCCCCAGCGCATTATAACTATCCGATCCGCTCATCCATCTTGCATCATTGATCAACACATATGGATACACCACGCAGCTCAAAGTCGCCGAACAACCATTAAACGCCCCCACCTCATTGCCCGCCGCCAGCACCATCCACATCGATCCTCCGCTCGCCACCTCCACAAACTTCACTCCCGCCCGCTTCCATCCCTTATTATCCGCCAAAGTCTCTGCCACAATCTTCCGGAACTCTTCAATGTTCCCCGTAATTACCCCTTTTGATGAAATTGTATAAGTAATTGTTCTTTCTGACGTACCTTGTATCGATGCGTTCGCCGTCGGCTTCGCCACCCCGTCCGCTACCGCCGTCACATCCATACTCGTCCCCAATACAAACGTCTGCATCGCAATTGCCACCAGTCCACTAATCATATCTTGTATTATACCACGTCCACCCCTATTGACATTTATGCTTATCTGTGATATAATAGAGATATAGGTGCCTTTGCATCTAAATTTCTCAGAGGTGGTGCACATTAATGGAACAACAGCCCATTTATTTTACCGAGTCGCAAGACGAACGCCGGCTGGTCATGATGAATTTGATGCAAATCGCCGAATTAGTGCAAGAAGTTAAGCCGGCGGAAGGCGATTTCGACAGCAGCAAAGCGCTCGCCGATATCACCTTCGTCCTGCTCGATCTCGTCGGCACCCTCACCGGAGGGACGCAACAAATTCAACAAGCAGCCAACGCCGCCGGTCTCACCGATATGAAAAATTTCACCGACCGCGTCGCCGAAATCCTCCGTTCCATCGAAGAAACAGCCTAAACCGTATCAGGCGGGCGAATCATCGCCCGCTTTTCTCTTGCTTGACTTATTTCTCGCCCCTGCTTACATTTAAAATATGTTCGAAAAATACAAAAAAACTTATCCCGTCGCCGAAACCCTCAAAAACCTCGAGATTATTGCCGACGTCCCGCCCAAACTTTACGAAATCCCCTCCCCCAACTTCCCTGCCCCTTCCTCCTATACCGAATACCAATCCATCGCCCAAGATCGCGGTGCCCCCGCCAAAAGACCTGAGAAAATGCCCCCCGGCGGCCAACTTTGGCTCGCCGGCAAAGAATTCGACCCTGCCGCCTTCGACCAAGCCGTTGATGACATGATCGCCACCCACCGTTCCGAAAACCAAAACTTCAACGCCATCATCGAAGAAGATCCCAACATCCTCAACTCCCCCCTCCAGAGTACCGAAATGCTCAAAACCGGCGGCCTCGACGACGAACAATACGCTCCATTTTTCAACGCCCTCAACACCATCGCCCTGCTCCGCCAAAACCCCAATGCCCTCATCCGCCAAATCACCGACCACGATCACGCCTATCTAGGCAAAGAGCGCCAACCAGACGGCCAACTCCTCAATCAAGAATATATTCTCGACCTTGACCTTGCCAAAGACCTCCTCGGCACCGCTCGCATCGTCGGCTCCAAAGAGCCCACTCACATCATCCAATTCTTCGAATAGTCCCCTTGACACCTCACGCTATCCCCTGTACAATATGAATATACTTAATTAGCCGGCCCGGAAAGGGACGGCGTTTTTAATGAAAGGAACTATGGATTTAATTGATCTCAAACAACTCACTAGCATGGTAGACATTATCAGCGAAGAAAAAAACCTCCCCAAAGAGGTAGTATTAGATGTCATCCAGCAAGCCATTGCCGCTGCCTGGCGCAAAGATAACGGCGACAAGGACATGGATGTCCGCACCGAACTCAACCTCAACACCGGCGAAGCTGATGCCTTCGTCATGCGCACTGTCATCGAAGATGATGTCGCCTTCAATCCCTCCACTGAAATTCCCCTTAAGGAAGCTGGTAAGAAAAAGAAAATCGGTGACATCGTCGAAGAAAAGCACAAAGTCACCAGCTTCGGTCGCGTCGCCAGCCAAACCGCCAAGCAAGTCGTCATCCAACGCCTCCGCGAAGCTGAACGCGACGTCGTCCTCACCATGTTTGAGGACAAGATTGGCACCGTCATGACTGGTATGGTCGCCCGTGTCGAACCCAAGCTTATCCGCATCGACATCGGCAAAGCCTCCGGCATCATGCCCAAATCCGAACAAATCGAAGGCGAATATTACACAGTCGGCGCCCGCCTCAAGGTATTCATCAAAGGCATCGAACGCGATGATCGCGGCGCCCAGCTCATCCTTAGCCGCGGCAATCCCGAATTTATCGAATACCTCTTCCGCCAGGAAGTCCCAGAGATCGAAAACGGCTCCGTGCAAATCAAATCCATCGCCCGTGAAGCTGGCCGCCGCACCAAAATTGCCGTTGCCGCCAATGTGCCTGGCGTTGATCCCGTCGGCACCTTCGTCGGTGGCCGCGGTGTTCGCGTCCAAGCTGTCATGAACGAAATCGGTGATCGCGAAAAAATCGACATCGTCAACTGGAGCGACAACGCCTCCGAATACATCCGCGAAGCCCTCTCTCCTGCCGAAATCGCCAAAGTCGAAATTGAGGGCAAGCGCGCCAAAGTTTATGTCACCGAAGACCAGCAATCCATCGCCATCGGCCGTCAAGGCCAAAATGTTCGACTCGCCAGCAAACTTACCGGCTACGAACTGGATATCGAACTTGCCAAAACCCCCGAAAAGAAAAAGAAAAAGAACGTTGAAGATTCTCTCCTCTCCGCTCTCGAAGAAACCAGCGAAGAAGAATAAAAATCAAAGCATGAAAAAACCGCCCTTTGCCGGGCGGCTTTTTTCTTACCAGTCCCAATCAGCCTTTTTCGGCCTCACACTTGCCGCAGCCTTCAAGCAGCTCATGGTTTTTGCACCCTCGCTCTTGATTACCGCTCTCATGCGTGTCCTCAGCGTATTGCGCACATCCACCTTATCCGGAGAACATAACTTCTCATAAAGTCTGTTCTTTCTCGGACAACCGTCGGCGTACTCGCACGCCTCGCAGGCGCGGTTCGCAGCCAATTCGGCTAAAACCGCCGACTCTGCCGCCTCGTTGGCCACCTTTTCGTAGCTTTTCCCTTCCACGTACTTACCGTTTCGGTTAACGCGGGCGCCATAGGCCTGATCGAAACTGAACATATAGCTCGTTTCGCCAAACCCGCCGATCGCGCCAAGCTTGATGTTGGAATAATTGACGCGGTCAATAAATTCCAAAATAGCATTGGCTCGCGCGATTCGCATCAACGGCTTTTTCAGCTCCTCAACTTTCGCACGAAATATATCGTCGAACGTCAACTGGCCCTCAACCGGACTTGGTTTCTTCTTGGTTGACAAAGAACATCACTTCCCTCCTGTGAATTTAAGGGGTCATAAAACACCCTCATGCCTTCATTATATCACACTCCACCCAAAAAGTCAATGGATACCAAAAACTTCCTACTTATGTTTTTATTCTAAAGCGCCAAAATAGGCGCGTCAAGACGATTAAAGTCATCTAGCCAGACAGCGAACGCTAGTTGCTGCAGCATTACGATTCTGAGAATTGGCAGGTGAAACATATGTCACACCGCCGTTGAGTAGGCCATAATTCAACACATAAGCATTAGTTGTTGCACCAGAGGCAGTAGAGGACCAGTACAGACCCAGAGGCCAATTTGAGACATTGGCAGTGAAGACTCCTCTCCAACCATTGATATCGTTAACCCGATTTACATTGTAACCGCCCCAACCTAGAGCAGTCGCAAGCAAAGTGAAATCTCCGGTGGTAGGTTCGCCTGTCGGCAATCGCCAGTTTTTGGGACAGACGGAATCAGGAGCGGGACCAGAAGTTAAGGCGGTGGCAGACCCGACCGTAGCCGTGTTGTATCGATAACCGAAACCGCATTTATGGGGATAAAGACTAATATCAAGGGTGAGACAAGGAGCTGCTGCATTAATGCTGCTGTCCACGCCAGGGTTCATGGGGTCTGGCACAACATAAGTACCAGAAGTAATGTCGCTAGTAGTGTCGTCTAGAATTACGAGAACGTTTCCGGGCAACCTAAGATCTAGCGCCAAATTATCCACCATCCAACACCAGCCATCAGTAGCTTGATTCACTGGGCTAGGGATTTTGGCAAGTTTTCTGATCTTGTAAACTTTGCCATCTCTTGCATCTACTAGGTCTATTTCAGAACCTGCAGGAGGGTTAGTAGGGTTCGTTGGATATGGATCAGTAGCATTGTAGTGGATAGGCATAGCTTCACACATGGCGGTAGTAAACTCCTGCATAGTAGGAAGAATAACGATCTCAATCTCCACATCATCATTACTAGCTCCACCAAACGTCTTCACAATCACTGGATAAATACCAGGCTCTAGTTCTGGGACAGTACAGGTCAACTCTGTATTGCTGATGACGACTCGATCAGTACAACGCATAGCAGCACTGCTGCCTCCTCCTACACTACTAGGGCCTATGAGTACACTGAGTACTCCACTACTAGCTCCTCCCGCATAGAAATTAGTACCAGTAATAGTGACAGTCTCTCCAGGACTAGTTGGGTCTGGGTCTACACTCACTACAGTAGGAGGAGGAACTGGATTAGTAACTGCAGTAAAAGTAATGATCTGAGAGTAGACTCCTACCTTCTGAGTCATATCTGCTTTAGCACCAAACGTTACTATAGTTTCATCATCTTCTATGGGAGTAGAGGAAGAATTAATGGTATCAGGAGGACCATCAGGTAGAGGAATAGCTTTAAAGTCTTCTAGTACTACACTAGCTGCTCCGACATCGTATCCCCAGGTATTGTT